>Ga0209711_10000375_pt1 | contig 45365 bp, 55 predicted proteins | sample ArcticOcean_MG_C_7_FD_187441 | JGI IMG/M metagenome (GOLD analysis project Ga0209711, IMG submission 187441) | Marine microbial communities from western Arctic Ocean - ArcticOcean_MG_CB11_88 (SPAdes) (version 2) | ecosystem: Environmental > Aquatic > Marine > Oceanic | place: Arctic Ocean... | reverse complement strand
GAATATGCTGGCCAATGGTTATTATACTATGCAGAAAGGTCAAGTAGACGTAACTCGTGAAGCCGTTCTTAATATGAGTTTCTGGGGCAACCCTGAAAAGGCTTATTCTGATAAGATGGATAAGTTGGCCATGCTCGATGTCTTTAAGGAATATACTTTCCAAATGATTAGCCGTATGACGCTTATCTTTGCACAGATGTCATTAACCTTTGGAGATGATAACGCTGATAAGTTCGTCAAGCGTAAAATCATGGATGCTATGACAGGTAAGTTTGAAACCGCTGAGGCTAAAGCCGAATTAAAGATGTGGCGACGCTTCTTTAAAGAATATCTTCGTTATGTTAGCAGAATGTCTCCAGACATGGGATCTATGGAACAAGGATTGTTTGATATGATGCAGGAAATAGAAGGCACAGAAGATTTCAAATCTGTTTTCTTACAACGATCGGAACGAGAGAATCGTAAGTTTCAACAGTTTATCAACCTTTGTAAAGGATTGGCAAGGCTTAATGGTGATCAAGAAATTACTGCCGACCACCTTTACGATGCTAAATGGTTGTTTCAAAAATCATTAGAAACATTGGTTAAGAACGTTCCCCTGAATCAAGATTTATTAGAGGCAGATGGTAAGGTTCAACATATGTATTCACAATTGCTAAAGAACTCGGATAATGGACACTATGAATCATTGTTAGTGGCTAAGAAAAAAATGAGTGAGTTAGGCCATAGCCTGAATGATACCATGAAAGAAAAACTCATTGAGATTGGTGTAATGGATGTCATCGACGGAAGGGTTATTCTTTACGAACAGTAACTATAAATAGATGGTGGGACTAAGTTTGAGCATGAATGCTGTCACGCTACGGAAGTGTCGAGTGGCACAAAGACTCATGGGTCGTGAAGATCTGGGTCTTAACGCTGCTGCTAAGCGGGCTAAAACCACTTCAAGGACTCTAAAGAAATACTTTTCGGATGTTGGTATAAAAATCCGTAGGCATGGATCTGGACAGTATCGTTTAGTATTACCTCCCAAACAATTGAGTGAGAAGTTTCTTCGTAGGATGGCAGACGGGGATTCTGCTACCACTGCTGCTAAGGCTCTCAACACTACGGTAAGGAAAATGAGGTATCAAAGATTACCTGTCTCCACCCCTCAAGGAATACGTTATTATCCGATTATTCGTAAGGCTCCAATTGGAAAACGGTGGATTACTAACTTTGCATGGGTATCCGAAAACTCAGTAGTGGTTTATGGCTATTTATTAGGTCTTGGAGATAACATACAGGGCCACAATACGCAATTAGGACCTAATGCTAAGGCTAATACTGCAGATCCTAACTATGCTGACATCTGGTGGCAAGTTGATTTCAATTCATTTGAGTCGACATTGAAGGGAAAAAATCTAATTGGAAAATACAAAAAACCAATTGTAGAATTGCTTAAGCGAGAACTACAAACTCCTGCTATTAACAACGCAGCATTGGTAGCATTGTTTGGGACAAATAGTAAAGTATCTGCATCTGCATCGGCCTCTGGAAGAACTGGTAATTTCAAACTAACTGAATTGGAAAATCTCTTAGAGCGATATGATATTCATATGGATGATCGATTGAATAAGATTAACATGGGTGTTGATGACAGTCAAGGAACACGAGGATCTTGGGTGCTTCGTCGAAATATATCTGGTGGTGGTAGCCGATCCAGCGAGGGCAAGTTCCAAGTTATGTTTATGAGAAAAACTGGCTTGACTACATATCCATCAGCAGGTCCAAAGACAGTTCGTCTGAATTACTCTTTAGCGAATGAATGATGCATCAAGGGCAAAAAACTATATAGTAGGGCGGGGATTAGAAACCAACGATGCCAGAAAAGGTTGATAATCAATTTTGTGAGGTATGTGGCGAGGCAGCCATGTGGAAAAGTCGTTTGAGCCCTATGGGATTTGTGAAGTCAGATCGGAAGCGAGGATATACTCGTTGGGTATTTTACTACTATTGTAAAGATCACCTTTATGATGCTAATAACTTGTTGTGGTCGAGATTGAAACCTTATCAAATAGGCGTATAAGTATAAATAGCAGAGAGATTTAATATAGGTTATGATTAACTGGTCTGATCGAGGAGGTGCATTTCTTAGTGCCAATGAATTGGAATCGGTTTTAACTCAATTAAAGAAAATGGGATTACTTGGACAAAACAGTGTCTTAGTTGAAGGTTTTGGTGAAAACGAAGAAGATGCTTCCCTAAGTTTATCAGAACTCTCATGGTCTGAAGCCACAACGTCGACAGAAGATGTAATGGATTGGATCGAAGTTATGTATGAAATTGATTCTATATCACCCTCAGGATTCTTATACCCCTTGACTGGAGCCCAAATATCTAATTTAAATAGTGGATATAAAAATGCCATCAAAGATCAGAAGGCCGGAGAATATTTTATCAGCATTGTTAAAGAAGCAATTCAAGAGGCGTTATATGAGTTTGGATCGAAATATGGCACAGGCTCTTTTGTCTTTAGGATTCCGTTAGAAGGCATCACTATAATAGAGGCATCAGGAGCATTAGATGGAACTAATAATAACCATGATGCACCATATGGCGAGGGTTATATGATGGCAGGAACACTGACATGGTTTGTTGAAATTGACAGTAATAGCATTTACAAAGAGGTAGTGGAATGATCAATTATGATGTTCTACCCGATTGGCTAAATCGAAAACTGTGGACTACTGCCCTAAAAGATAGTGGACTTAATGGAACATATTTCTTGGAGTTTGATGATCAGGGTGATATTATCAGCAGCCGATGTTTAGATCCTTTAGGGGCATGGATTCCAACATCAAAGTTTATAGAGTCATTTAAGCGTAGTCAACAATTTAAGGATTATAAGAATATCGCTCCCGGCGACTGGCAAGAGTCCAAGAAAATATTGAGATCTTACATTAAAGATGCTATCATAAGTAGTTTATCGGGTATACAATGGGATGTTAGTGATCATGAATACTTATGGCGTTATGAATCCAATTCGATATACTCCATAGGTCAATCTGTTGAAGTAACAGTATACCACCTTAATGATGAGATCTCCATGTCAAAAGGAAAGAATGCTTGGAAAAAAAGTCCATCAAAAGAAAACTGTGTTATATTTAAAGTTGATGTGGATGGATGGATTGCAGAGTCGATGGATGTTCCTGATTGGAATCCAACAGGCACAGAACCTGTTTAATACCTTACCGAGTATTCCTGATTGGAATCCAAAGGCTAAAAAAGATAAATCATCAGACCCCAAAATATCATAATTACAACTATAATAATTATTGGTTTAAGTTCTGAAAGTTCGTCACGCATAATTAGTATTAGCGTCTTTACTATTTAAGAAGTGGTGCTGCCTCCGACTTGCGCCTACACGCCAGAGGCAAAGACTCCCTTTCCCCAGAGGTTCGATGAGCCTCGGAGCCTAAGCACCAAATAATAGTGTGTGCGCTCACCTATATATAACTTCACTCATTGGCTGCTAACCATCCAACAGGCCTCTTGTCTACTAAGATATATCGCCCTTGTTCATCTCGACAACATATTCCTTTGATAACATAAGGCCTTAATAACATCGCAACACCACGAACATTTGTATTAGTCTCCCATCGATTTAGGGTGTATGCTAATTCTTTACCAGACATCGCACCACGTTGTTGAAGTGATCTTAAAAGACCCCAACGTGGTTTTACTTTACGTCGTCTACTTAGCATAGTATAAAAACAATCACGAGAACAAAAACGCCCACTACCATTCTTAGTAGATTTGGTAAATGACACTTCCATCTCAGTTCCACAGTAATCACAATCATGGATCATCTTAGGCAATACCCAAGTATTACTATGATGTTTAGAATCTGATGCCAATACTTTTGACATACCTTCAGTATAATATCTACGACAATAATGGGAACAGAATTGTCCAGTGGCCGAATCATCCTCTACGAAATCATTTGAACCTACTTCGTATTTACCACACAGACAAAGTCGACTCATAGATTATCATTATGCGACGACCTACTTATAGGTGTTCTAAAGATATAAATAGGTAGGATCTAAGTTGATTATTATGGTAGATCCAGAAGTAATGTATGTATTGACAACCGTCGGCGGATATCTCGCTGGTGCAGCAACCTCTTGGTGGGTGCAAAATCGTGGTAAAGTAGTAGATTCCTTGCAGGACGCTGCTGCTGACGCTATCGACAAGATCGAAGAAACCACTGGTATTGATATTCCAGATAGTATCGAAGATGCTATTGAAAACGCGGTTGAAGATGCAGTGGATCGCGTCGAAGATGCTGTCGAGGACGCTGCTGATGCTGCGGAAGAGGCTATTGAAGCCGGGGATTTGGAAGCAGCCGTAGAAGCCGTCAAAGAATCTGTGGAAGAGTCAGTGGAGGATGTCAAAGCAGAACTTGATGTCGCTTTGGATGATCTCGAAGATCTTACTGTGGCAGGACTTAAAGAACGTCTGGTAGAACTTGGCTTGCCAACAAAAGGCCGTAAAGCCGACTTGATTGCTCGCATCACAGAATATGTGGAGGGATCTCAATGAACTGGAAAAAAATTGGATTGATTTCAAGTCTTACTTCTATTTTGGGTAGTATTGCTATCTATGCTCTGCACGATCACGATTTGGGTATCTTTGTCGGCCTTTGGGCTTCGGCAATACTCTTGCTTAGCGATCGTATGGCTGAGATGAAAGAGTAATCTATTCGCCCGATATTTCAATAGATTCCCAATGTTCCAATAAGTTAAACAAGTCACCCTCTTCATCTTCCCAAATTGCTATCCAATGGAAATCATAAGTTCCTGCCTCTAAATCATCTAAACATAATTCTTTAGTATCTATTTCATCTCCAGCAATATAGTGAGAGGTCACCAGATATTGAAGCGTCTCCGTTTCATTAACATCGGTATTCCAAAATTGAATGGACACATTGAATCCTTCTGGCTCACTACCGTAAGTAGATTCATCACCACAATTTAAGTCATAATGAACCCAAGAGGCGTTATGGTTTTTAGATAAAGTTATATTTTCAAGAGTTATGTCGCAACGAGGTGGTGGATATTCGCAGGAATCATCATCAACAGTCGCATCTTCATCATAATTTAGTGCTGTGGAATTAGTGCATCCTTCTGCTGGTTCTGGATCAAACTCACACGATCCATCATCTTCCGTGACTTCTTCATCATAATTATTAGCATCTTCATCCATACAACCCTTTATAATTATTTCAATATTTATTGTTGTAGGGTCCATGTTCCAATTAGGACCATGACTACAAGTTCCATCGTTGCATTCTAATTCATGAAGTTCTACGAGAACCACATAATTTCCTTCTTCGAGGTCATTAAACTCTTGTGATACGACAACTTCATTAGAGAAATAACCGACATCTATTGTGTCTTCGTCATGCAACTCACCATTTAATACTAAACTTATAATAAAGTGCCCATTGATAGTAATATCACAATCTTCGTTATCTGTAAACTTAAAGGCTACTAAAAGATCTGCATCATTAACTGCACGAGAATTATCCTCATAGATCCATTCAGGATTACAATCTGGTGGGGGTATACATGTTTCATCATCTTCGTTAGCATCCTGATCGTAGTTAATAGCATTTTGATCCAAACAACCTAAAATTATAGAATCTGAGGCCTCATCACCAATGAAATCTGTGATGGCAAAATACTCCATACCTCCAGTAGTTAATAGTAAAAACACAGGGGCTAAGGTTAGTAGGATTTTCTTAATGTTATCTGCCTTTCTTTGCACAGATTCAATGGCTCGATCAACGCAATCACCTTCAAGAGTTGAATTAACTTCTACCTCAGTAGTAACATCCTTACTATTAAGAACGGTATTTTTCTCCACTTCCTTAGAAATATTCTGAACAGTTGCGATAAGTTCGGCTGCCTCTTTGAGTTGTTCCACAAGACTTCCTTGTTTAAGTTGTTCATTAGAAAGATTGACTACGCCATCATCTAACAAATCTTCAAGAACTGATTCATATGTTCGACCAGTTCCTTCAGCAATTATCTTTGCTTTCTCTTTTAGTTCTTTCATAATAGATTGCAATTTCAACCCTCCTATGATAAAATGACTCTTTCAACTATATCTATTTTTGCTAAACATAAACTATAAATAGCAGACAGAATAAATAGTTATTATGTCACTCTCTGAAGCAATAGAAACCGAGGGCCACAAGAAAATCTTAGGCATTCCTGAAGATATTGCCATGGTTTTAGCGATCGATGTAGTGCTTATATTCCTTAGACTAACAAATATTCTCAATACTAAGCAATTCGTTGGCGGTAAAATCGCTGGAACTTCTATTCTGATCGGCGCACATATACTGTGAAAAAGTATAAGAAGGTGCTGGGTCCACTACCTATTATGGCATTGGCGAAGCGTATTCCCGAGAGTGAGTATCGTCAAAGACTCACAGATGAATGTCATAGAGTATACTCTTTAATAAATAAAGCAAAAGCGCAAGGATACGATCCAAAATTAGAGATCGAAATCCCTATGGCTTCAGACTTAGCAGAACGAACGCAAAAACTACTGAAGTTCCTTCATGAACGTAACACTGCTGCACAGATCAGAGAATTAAACGTCAAACACGATGGAAATCGTGAGATGATGGCATTAGAAGTGGCCAGAATTGTTTGTGCTGAGTCTTATCTTTACGGAGTTAAAAACTCTTGTGCTCCTTGTAATGGTTCAGGAGAAATCAAGCGGGGCAAATGGGGTAGTATGGATTGTGATGAATGTGGCGGTGCAGGATATAATCTGACCTATAAAACAGAAGTAATGACAAATACAATTCAAGAAACTCTAAAAGAGTTTGATTCCAGTAGTAAAGCAGGGGATCGGGTCAGACAAGCCTTATGCATGTATCATGGAATATGTGCAGGATTAGCAGTTTTAACGGAAGGTATTCTGGTAGCACCCTTAGAAGGTGTAGTTTCTTGCAGGATTATGGCTAATGATGACGGAACTAACTGTCTCGCAGTCAATTTCGCAGGGCCTATTAGAAGCGCAGGTGGAACAGGACAAGCCCTATCAGTGCTTATTGCTGATTTACTTCGTCGTGATTTCGAACTTGGAACGGCCAAATGTTTATATGAAGAAGTAGAAAGATATAAAGAAGAGGTTTCTATGTATCGTGGCTTACAATACCGACCAAGCAATCCCGAATTAGAGATTTTAGCAGGAAATTGCCCTGTGTTTATTGATGGCGAAGGCGTGGGTAAAGAAGTAACAGGTCAAAGAGATCTGAGCCGTGTAAAGGATAATAAGGTAAGAGAAGGAGCATTATTAGTTATGTGTGAAGGATTGGTTTTAAAAGCACCTAAGATCCTAAAATATGTAAATGAATTAGAACTCGATGGCTGGGATTGGCTGAATCAATTTATTAAAACCAGCAAAGATAGCAGTGAAATCAAACCTAATCCTAAATATATGGCAGAAGTGTTAGCAGGAAGGCCTATTTTTGGTATGCCTATGGAAATCGGAGGATTTAGACTTCGTTATGGACGTAGTAGATTGGCGGGGTTAGCGACAACGGCTTGCCATCCTGCCAGCATGAAGGCGACATCAGGTTTCGTGTCGATCGGAACGCAGTTAAAATACGAAAGACCGGGCAAAGGAACAGTAGTTACTCCTTGTGATACCATACAGGGCCCTTATGTCCAATGGTTGGACGGTAGTGCCAGAAGGGTCCAAGACTCTAAAGAGATACCGCTATGCTTACCTAATGATATAGAATATACTATCAAAAAGATATGGGATCTTGGAGAACTGTTAGTTCCTATTGGTGAGTTCTTGGAAAACAACCATCCGTTGCTTAAAAGCGCATATGTTCCCGAATGGCATAGAGAACTACTCGCAGAGCAAGGAATATCTTTCCCCAAGGATTTCTTAGAGTCCGTTGCTCAAAGTAAGATTTATAAAGTGCCATTGAATCCTGATTTCGTAGCCGTAGGCTGGCAAGACTTATCAGCACAAGAAACTCATGAACTAATGACTGGGTTATCAGTGGATCTTACTGGTGAAAAAGTTAAGTGTCCAGACCACCTTAAAGAATATATTTATCGTGCTAACATCGACATCGATACCGAAGGGATGATCTTAGGTAATGAGAGTTATTTGGTTCTTCATTTACTATCTAAGGTAACTGATTTTATTCCAGATGTAGAAACAGGGTTAGATTATCTTAATCACTTGGCAGATTTCGAGATTCGTCCAAGAACTATTTACAGGATCGGATGCCGAATGGGCAAACCTGAAGGAAGTAAAATGCGTGATATGAAACCAAGTAAAGCACATTGTCTGTTTCCTATCGGCAAGAGTGGTGGAATAACTAAGTTGATTAACAATGCCGCACCTAAAGATGAAAAGGTCGGTATTTCTTCAAGATTTTGCCCAAAATGTAAGGTAGAAACTCATAGAAGTTATTGTGATGATAATCACGAATTGGTAGAAACTAATTTTCATGAAAAGAAATGGCGTTCTGTAGGTATGAAAGAATTATGGGATGCTGCTTTGGATCGCTGTGAAGTAACCACTCCTCCTGCTACCAAAGGTGTAGAAAATGTTAGAAATGCAGAGGGTGTTACAGAGGCCTTGGAAAAAGGTATCCTCCGTGCGAAACATAATGTCTCTGTTTTCCGAGATGGAACGATTAGATTTGATATGGTGGATATTACTATGACTCACTTTAGACCTCGTGAAGTTGGACTAACGATCGAAAAAGCCAACGAACTTGGGTATATGGCAGAATCTCTTGATGATAACTGTGAGTTATTTACTCAGGATGTTGTAATTCCAAGAAACTGTGCTGACGATTTAGTTAGAGTGTGTCAATTTACAGATGATCTCTTGGATAAACTATATGGTTTAGAACCATATTATAACGTAAAAAGTCATGAAGACCTCCAAGGGCAGATGATCATGGGTATCGCACCGCACACTTCTGGTGCTATCTTGGCAAGAATTATTGGATTCACTACGGTTAAAGGGCACTACGGTCATCCTTTCTATCATGCTGCTAAAAGAAGAAATTGCGACGGAGACATCGATGCTATTATTATGTTGACTGAAGGACTGCTTAACTTTAGTCGTCAGTTCCTTCCAAGAAGTCGTGGTGGGCAGATGGATGCTCCTTTGATTCTAACTATGGGCATTAACGGCGCAGAGATCGATAAAGAAGCCTTGAACGTTGACACCTCTTGGAAATATACTAATGCTTTTTATAATCTTACTTGGTCTGAGATACCTCCGAATCCAAAAGAAGCGTTAAAAACGGGGATTGAAATCGCAGAGGATCGACTCGGAACTGCAGGGGAAAGTGAAGGATATGGGTTTACCCACGATACCACTGATTGTAATGAAGGCCCCGCTTGGAATCCTTATAATGATAAATCGTTTACATTAACTATGCGTCAAAAGACTATGGCACAATTCGCTTTAGGAGATGTATTGTTTGGAGTAGACAACCTAAAACAGTCTGCGAAATTGATTGATACTCACCTTATTAGAGATATGAGAGGAAATCTTAGAGCATTTGGACAGCAAAAAGTTAGATGCACTAAATGTGGGGCCAAATACCGACGTGTTCCTATTAGTGGCACTTGTATGACTATTACTGGTAAGACTACCGATCCATTTACTCATGCAGAAGTTGAAGTTCCTTGTCCCGGTAATTTAATTATGACTGTAAGTCATGGTTCGGTTAGTAAATATGATTCTTTAATGGGTGATATTATTGATCGATATGGATGCGAGGCTTATATCAGCCAATTATATTCTTATGTTTCTTATTGGGTGGAGCAAACCTTTGAAGATCCAAGTAAAGGAAAGCAACAACAACTTTGGTGATACTTTATATACCCTTGCTGAAATCAGTAATCATGGGAATAATGAGAACCTGCAAAGAGTGTAACGAAGAATATTATTTTACGGGCGGAACGGTGTTCTGTAAACCAATGTGTAAAATTATTTGGAGTAAGATCCGAGATATGAAACGAAGGGATGAAAGAAATAATCAACCAAACATCGGATTACCTTTTGGACTTTCTTTCAGTGCTTCAGGAGTTTCTTCTGATTTTTTGACGACATCAGCAATAACTTCTAACGCTGCTTTAATTTGACGAACATTGGTGGACATAATATCCACTATTTCTACCAGATCGTCAATCTTTTTATCGACTCCAGCGACAGTTGCTCTCTTAGCAGGAGTTGGATCGCTCATGTTTCTCATTTACCTGTTCTGCTATATAACTCTTCGGGAAAGTTCATATAGTTGAGTGAACAAAATATAATTATGGCAATAGCGAATCCGAGGGGGATATCTCAAAGTGTATCAGATCCGGATTTTTTATCTCGTGCTTTAACTGAGATTGTAGGGCGGGGGATTATGGGATTAGGATATGGAGTTCTTCTTGATAATCATCTAATGAACAATTATGAATCAATAAAAAATGGAGATTTTGTGCCTAAGAATATGGCTGATCAGTTATTTAATCCTTCAGAACTTATTGTTGTCATGCAAGAATATCATACTGGTGATACTTTGCCATTAGATAGTTTGAAACAAATGTTGCAGGGTGGCTCAGGAAAGCATTATAATCATGAAAAATATGTTAATGGAAAGTATATAAAAGGAGAATATTTTATAGAACTTGTTTTAGCCTACAATCCTGCAGCACCAAGTTTGTATATTTTAATACCGAATCCAAGTTCCCCACATGATGCTGATAATTGGAGTGATTTAAAGAATTATAATACCCCTTCGGATGATATAGTAAAACAAATAGAAACTAAATTGGATAATCTAAAGCCATCGGATCGATGGATGGGTGATTTGTCAGTATTTGTTGATACTTCTATCAGGTTAATATATCTTATGAAAAGGATTTCATCCCATGCTGCTATAAATTACCAAGAGGTGTGAAGCATTCATAAAACAGTCAAAACCAAATATGGCACAGAAGTTCAGTCAATGAGCGAAGCCAAAGTAGAAAACTGGTTTTGGGCTAATGGTATTCGTTGTATTTATGAGCCTCAGATCGTGATCGGTGATGAAGTTTTTCTTCCTGATTGGGTGCTGCTTCCTCAGCATGGTATCGATAAACCTGTTATTATAGAATACTGGGGTCTTTGTCGTGACGATCATACCTTAGCCAAATGGGCTTTAAAGAAAAAACCAAAGTATATTGAGCGAAAGGATTTCAAGGAAAGTATATATAACGGAAGCAACAATTATTATTACATTGGGGTCTACCCTCAAGAGTTAAATCAACTGGAAGTGATACTATTTCAAAAATTGCAGAACTTGGGCTGGTCGCCATCGGAATCGGAATCTTGATGACTTGGCGATCCTATGGTGCTGAAAGATTAGCATTTCCAACAGACATTGAAGGCTATGGGGATATTATTACAGGTGGTGCACCTGAATACAACCAATTGTTTTTAAATGGGGTGCTTCCTCCAGAAGCCCTTAAGCCTGCTCGTGGTTTGGGATTAGATTTCTCAGACCAGTGATATTATTGAGAGTCTTCAGTGACTTCTGGAACTATAATTCCTGCATCATCGAAAGCGTCAAAGATACTTAGAAGCATTTTACTACCTTCTCGTCCTTTAGCCGTAACAGTTTGTTCAATAACTTGTCGGATTACAATCCAGATATCTTCTGGAAGTTCTACTTGCACCATATATACTGTCTCGGTGACTACCTATTTATACCTAATCATTGATAAATGGGAACATACATAGGGCCTCTTCCTACATCAATTTCTAACCATCCCACAGGATTCAAAGGACCACCCGTAGGTGAATCGGGTAATGCGGCGGCAACAGGTGGGGCGGCAGGTGGAAAAAAGTTACCTATTTGAGTCGGGTTAATGTAACCTGCATCGTTGGCTAATGCGGAAACGTTATCTCCTGCGGCTAATTTGTTATTGAATGTAGTCCAATTTGCGGCTGATAAATAACCATCAGCAGATCCGCTTGCTTGGGTGATGCCGATTGTTCCTGTCGCCGTAATAGTTCCACCAGTGATTGGGGCTGTTGTGGCAATTGAAGTAACAGTTCCTGATCCACCTCCACCTCCAGCGGCTGCGATAGTAATAGCACCGTCAGCGTTAGTAATGGTTATATTAGTTCCTGCAGTTAAGGTAGCAGCGTCCCAAACACCTGCTGTGGCATCTCCGATCAGTAATTGTCCAGCAGCAGGGGCAGTGTTATTATAATGAGTTAGCGTAGATCCTAACTTAAGTGTTCCAACTAAAGTAGTGGAGTCATCGACGAGAAGATCAGTTCCTGATTGAATGGTGAATAAATTATTTATATCACTTAATCTTACTCTTTCCGTAGGTCCTGAGGCAGCACCAGTTCTCAGGATAATAAGGTTATCACCGGCAGCCGATCCGCCCGAATTGTGAAGTGATTCTAAGTTTATAGTCTTTTTATTGCTTTCTGGAGAATGCATGGAAATATAACCCCCAGCAGCGTCTTCATTAGTAAATCCTAAATATTGATTTGTGACTCCTGATCGAGTAATTCTAATTTCAGGATTGTCATCGTCGCCACCTAAGGCTGTTATCTCCAAAGTTGATGCGGGAGATGAATCGTTAATACCTATCCTTCCTGTGGAAACATCATGATATAAGCCATATCCACCGGGACCTCCATTAGCAACTGATTGATTTTGAAGTCCAAAATTGATATCCTGTCCATTATAATTAAAGCCCGTGAATCCTGCTCCTGTGGTGTTACCCTCCATAAACATAAAGGTTCTATTACTTCCTTGATGCATATTGGTAATAAATAGTGATCCTGCTTCTGCACCGTCAGCAGGACTATCTATACGAGATGTAATAGTAGTATAAGTTTGCACAGAATCTACATCATTAACTCCTTTAAAATCTATACCGCCTAAATAATTCCCAGCGGCTTTTTTTGCAGAGATAAAAGTTAGATCTGGTGATGATGTAGTGTCTGAAGTCGCTCCGGTAGTTTCCAATATCAATGCATCATCATTACCAGTAATTTTTACATGGAGTGGTGCATCGGGAACAGTAGTTCCAATTCCTAATCTACTATTGGTATTATCCCATTTCATGGCTGTTCCTGTGAGAACATCTCCAATTAAAGTAGTGTTGCCTGCCACATTGAAAGCGAATCCTGAAACTCCTGTAGTAGTTCCAACAGAAACTCTGGAATTACCTTCATCTACTAAAAAGAGATCAGTTCCTGCGGATAGATTAGCAGTAGTGTGGGTAGCACCAGTAACCGTAAGGTTATAGCCGGGGTTGGTATTGTTGATTCCGACTCTTCCGTTGGTTTGATCGACAACTAAGGTGTTGTTAGACTCATCGATAACATATAGGGCATTTGAGCCCACTGTTTTCTGAACGATGTCTGTCATAATAAATAATTAGTGTTACAACTATATCTAACTTCCTATCAATCTTCAGTATAATCAACTGTAGCGACATAATTACCAGACCCTGCAGGTGCTGTGACGGCAAATCTAAGGGTGTTAGCACCACCAGTGGCGAGAGAAACCTTATCTCCATCACTTCCGGGAACTATTACGAATAAGAAATCTGGAAGGATCGGTGCACCTGTGGCACGGGTAACAATCCCTTCGTCAGTAACCATAGCAGAGTTAGCAGGTGTGTTATCTTCCAAATAAATAGTAGCACGGAAAGCGACGTTAGTTCGAGATCCAGTTGGAATAGTGAAATCAATATTAAATGCTGCTCCAGCGGTGTAAGCACCAGTTTCTTTATTTCCTGCCGTTCCAGTAGCAGCAACAGTGATAGATCCTGCCCCATTAGTGATAGAAATACCTGTTCCAGCAGTTATAGTGCCTTTGGCCAAAGTGTTTCCTGTGCTATTTCCAATAAGTAATTGTCCATCAGTATAAGTGGTTTGTCCTGTGCCTCCGAAACCTACTCCAACAGTAGTTCCTTGCCAGACCCCTGTGGTAATAGTTCCAACTGCTGTAAGCGAAGAAGTAACTACTGAAGCACCTAAAGTAGTTGCATTAAGAACGGAAACTGCGTTTACACTATAATCTTTTCCTGTGGCTACATCGAGTCCCGAGGAAGATGATAAAGCACCGCCATCAGACAAAGTCTGGAAAGTAACGGTATTAGCAGGAGTAACTGAAAGAATGTTTAATCCAGAAGATCCGTTAGCACCTACACCTAATCCACCAACTGTAGAGTTAAGATCAATTAACTTGTCTTCGATACGAAGATTAGTGGTATCTAAGTATGTTAAAGTCCCATCAACAGTAAGATTAGCCACTTCTAACGTAGCGTTAGTTCCACCAAAGTTGATTGTAGCGGCACCTGCAGCACCTACTGAACCAAACATAGTGATAGTAGCATCAGGAGCATCAATAGATCCTGAAGTTGAGATAGTCAACGGAACGTTATTAGCGTCATTCAAAGTTAGTGTTCCGCCTGTGGCAGCACCGATTTCAACAATTCCTGCTCCGTTAGTAGTAAAGTCAGCATCTCCTCCGAAAGCACTGGCATTGTTATATTGAATGTTAGTGTTAGCACCGCCGGGGTTTCCTGATACACCGGCTACGAAATTAGCACGAGTCATCTTTCTGAAGGCACCTGCAGCAGAAGTATCAGAAATTAGAATAAGATCGTCATTAGCCACAGTTGCTTCGACAGTTTGACCTGTAATCGCTACCGATTGAAGGGTGGTAACACCGGCAGGATCAATGAGAATATCTCCAGTTACTGCAACAGTCGCAAAAGTTCCACCATCATCAATAACTATGTTTCCGGGTGTTCCAGCAGCAATTTCAGCAAATCCAGTAGCAGCATCACCAATGAATATCGATCCGTCAGTGGTAGCGGTTGATGCGACGTCTCCAGTGACGTTTGTAGTAACTAAACCAATAACACCAAGGGAAGAGATTCTAAGGCCGCCAGCGTCGATAATAAGGCCTGCAAAGGTAGCACCATCATCGATCTTAATAGATCCTGTTGCACCACCGTCGGAATCAATAGAATATGAATTGACTGTCTGGGTAACTTTTGCCATGAGATATAATCACCATCTCGACTATTTATAGTTTCAGTCTTCTACTTCCGTAGTTCTGACATGCGCCGCCCAGTCAATAGTAGTGGCCGCAGCACCAGTAACGGTAATTTGTAGATTATTTCCTGCCACGGTAGCCGAGACATTCCAAGTCCCAACAGAGGAATCAAATACTACCAGATTAAGAACTCCTCCTAAAATAGTAGCCCCTGCACCGTTTCGATTGACAGCACCCTCTAATTTAACAGTAATGGAATTAGAAGAGGTGTTTTGTTTACCAACTACCATAGCATCAAAAAACCAAGTAGAGTTATCTACTAAAGTCATCGCTCCAGAGCCGGGTTTAATGGTCATCACGGTAGCAACAGCATCAGTAGTAGCCGCATCGAGCACATATGATCCGTGTCTGATATTGCTATTAAGTGCTGTCGGTTGAATAACCACACCACCAGAGGGAACGATCTGTAGTTCACCTGCAGCATCAGTATAGATATCCGTGTTTTCAGTAGCATCATATTCTAAACGTAATTGTGTTGTGGTGTCCCGAATATCTACTTTTCGAGCAGGGGCTGGGTTACCAATACCAACTCGTTGAGTAGCAGAGTCGTAAATAAATTGGGATGATCCTCCAAAAGCACCAGAATTGTTAAATTGCACGGAATTGACAGGAGCAGCAGGAGTTCCTGTGCCTCCCGATCCACCTGTGCCAATAGAAGTAAGGTTAAAAGAAATGTTGTCTATATCGATAGTAGTATTGCTATCTGACTTGATTTCTACTCCGATTTCATCTCCTGCTGATAAATTGAGAAGTTTGGTGATTGCAAAAGCACCTGCTGATGATGCAACATCAAAATCACGAGAAACTTCGGTATCAGTATCTACAACCCCATTTTTACTTAACGCTGCGGTGACGATTTTATTAGCACTCTGAGAAGAGATGGAAAAAGTAACTATGGCTTGATAAGTTCCGTCTGTGTCAGGAGATAGCGTATCTGGATCAGATCCAGCACCTGCGGCAAACGTCATATTAGTAATTTGTCCAACACCGCCAGTGTTAAAACCAGTATATGTGACGATTAGGGCCTGAGTAGTTCCACCAGAATCTACTATTTCTCCAAAGGTCTGAGGGGTGACGCTTCCACCACCTGTGACGATAGAAACAACTCCTCCACCTTCATCAGTAAGGGTGCCGTTAGAAACTCTAATGGTGTTTACATTAGCAACTGTGGGATTTCCATCTTGTTCCTCTACGGTGAGATTAAAACTTGTGCCTCCACCGCCACCAGAAGTAACAAAGGTAGTTCCTGAGAACTTCTTGCCAGAGTTAGCACGAGCCATAGTGTTACCTGTGCCTCACTGCTATTTATAGGTTTTCTAAGGTTGGGCAGAGGAATGGTGGCTGGCAATAACCCATTGATTGTTTAGTTGTCGTAGAACAAAGGTATATCGTGCAGGAACTTTTGTAGTTTTACCATTCTCAGTAAGTTTAAAGGTATACGTTCCATCAACCACGGAAACATCACCAAACGATTGGATATTCATGCTGGTTATTTTACCACAAGGTTTTTTCTTTACAAACATATCAAAATATTTCTTTATTTCAGATCGTCCGACTTTCATCGACTCAGCCACAGTTCCGAGTAATACTCCATCAGGAGCATACAATTTAATGATTTCATTAGGATCGTGTCGGCAAACGGTCGATAACCAGTTTTTTATAACTTGGCGTTCACTACTACTTTCGGATCTAAAGAAATTATGGTTAAATGGATTATTTAGCATATTTATTCACCTGATCATGAAATGGTATAATTAACGAAAAAGTTTAAAGAACCAGCAGTGTTGTTGATGAGGTCCACAGCAATAGAAAATGAAGTGGCGGCTACACGGGCACTAAGTATACCTGCGCCCGATGGGGAATCAATGCCTGCAGGGGTTTCAAGAGTGTAAATAATGGTATTGTTAGAAGTAACAGCAGTATCAGTAATATCAATATTGGAAATAGAGGCTCCTCCGCCTGCTAACGCATATCCTACCCTTCTTGATGATAGTATAGGATTAGTAACTTCAAATTGAACTTGACCTTCGGAACGATTTGATTGGCCATTAACGGGTGTGACGGTTATGCTACCTGTGGGAGATACTAAACTCCCTTTGCCCATATCAGCGATTACTCCACCGGAATTATAACCGCCCATGTAGATTCCTTGTGCGCCTGTTCCTGTGAAATCGGCGGCTACTAAAGTGATAATCAAGTCGGCACTTCCTCCGGGAATTGAGGCTTGTGGGATAGTGATTACATCTCCTGCATTATATCCAGTTCCTGTGTTAAAATTATCGGGAATTGGGGTGGGGACAACAGAACTAACTGCTCCGCCACCGACTCCAAATATAGCCAAAGTTAAACCTGTTCCGCCCGCAGGGGCTACATCACCGGAGGCTAAATTGTATAGAAGTGGTGTTCCCGAAGTGGAAGTAGTATTGGAGGATTGAGTAATTCTTCCGGCTAATTGTGTATTCGGCATCAATTGACCCGATAAATCAGTCAAAATAGAACCCGATAGGTCTTGTCCTGTGCCTCCCCAATCTTGGAAAAGAACGGCTGTGTTATCGCCTGTTGCATACTGTGGAGGAAGACCATCAGTATTTCTTGTTAATGTAATACTTGTAAGACCGCCAACTGCTCCGAATGCTAAACCGCTACTTCCTGTTGATAATACTTTCTTTTCAAAAAGATCGGTCCCAGTTTCATAAGCCATCAATTCTCGATCAGCAGTTCCAGCAGTAGCGGAAAGTGTATCTGTCGCCGTTGATGTCATAATAGCACCTTGAGGAATTACATTTAAACCTGTTCCACCATTACCGACTACTAATATTCCATCCACAGTAACTACACCATTTGAAGCAGCAGCAGGAGTTAATCCCGTAGTTCCAAAACCAATAGTTGTGACACTACCACCTGAACCGTTTGCAGCAGCAGTAATTCTTCCTTGTGCATCCACTGTGATATCAGAACTTGTGTAAACTCCCGGTATGACGGCAGTATCGGCCAAAGCGAGCGTTCCTGTTGCAGTTATTGTCCCACCTGTTAATCCTGTTCCTGTTGCTACTGAAGTAACGGTTCCACCACCGGGGATTCCAGTTACTACAAGTGTAATGTTGCCTCCGCCATTATCAGTAAGGGTTCCGTTGGTTACATTTATGGTGTTAACATTAGAAACTGATGGGTTGCCGTCGACGTCTTTTACGGTCAAACCACCAGAGGAAACTCCAGTAAAGACATCAGGAACTCCCATAATCACTCACCTGATTCATTGATAACACAAGATTTGCAGATACCATCTTCATTAAGACTTGATCTGACGGCTTGTTTACATCTTTCGCATAGCATATTTATTCACCTCAGGATTCTAATTTTACTCGGGAAACATCTGTATATCCATCTTGTTGTTCAGTCCATCCAGAAAAGACAGCATCCATATTATTAGTGTTGATAGTTCCACCAGTAGCATTGAGAACACGGAATACTATTTGACGTTCGACAGCGACTGGGACATCATAATCCCAGAGATCACGCTTTGGAGCAGGAGGAGCCCATTGGAAATCAACCCATTCCATAAAGAGAACACCGTCGACCCAGATCTGATAAGTTAATCCTGTGGAGTTAGTAGCAGCCTCAGCATGGCCGAAACCAGAGACTACATATAATTCTCCCGTTGATCCACCTGTGACAGTTCCAGAAACAGAAGCACCTGTGCTTCCCCCACCAATTGGGAACAGTGGAACGTTTGCGCCGCCGCCCGAAGATTGAAGTTGTGTAGTTGGAGGAACTTGAGGTGCTCTTGGTGCTGGGTTTAATCCAGCAGTGCTACGGGCAACTACCTGATTGAGAACTCCGTCCGCAGTGCTGTCCCGCCAAGTATTCGCTCCCAGAATGTCAGCGACGTTGATGACAACGGCGTCGATATAGGAGTCGGTAAGAAATCCGGCACCAGCCAGAGTCCCATCAGCATTGTAAGTGCTAATTCCAGCCCATGAAACCTGTTGGCGTTGAATAAGGTTAGATGAATTGCCTTTGGAAACCATGTGCCAAGGATAATTGCTATAATCAAGAGGAACTCCTGCAAGTCCAACAGAAGCAACAGGTCTAACTGGTCGACGGTAGGTAGCAGGATCGACTCCCGGGCGAACTACTTGAGTGGCTTGATGGGTATCAGTAGCATAAGAATGAAAAGGAACGGGGTGGTTAATTACTGCGTTACCTGCTTGTGCGTAGCCTGTTTGCAGGGCTTTCTTACGATAAGGACGCTTAATGTCTCGAATGTTGTCACCAGTTGTCATATGTAATACTCCTATGCGCTACTATTTATACTTTCACTTATGTCTTCCACGACTATAATGATCATCGAGACGGTTCTGCTTTTCTTTCCATTTTCTTTGTAGATCGAGATAAACCTCATAGGTATTAGGATCGAGACCCTCCATGGATAAGATCTGACGCTTATACCAATCCACAGTATCTGGATTTATCGTGATTCCTAATTTTAATAATTGATGGCAAATCATAGCATTGGCACCTTCATAAAGATAATAAGAACAAAATACTTCAGCATATTTCCAAAAGGCCCCAACAGCACCTGCATTTCCCAAATTATCTTCAATCCAACTATTTAAAGCATGAATATCATTCATAGTAGTATATTGTATATCCCACGATTGGCCCGGTAGAACATAATAATTTGGTTGAAGCGACCACTGAGGAACTTTAAATCCAACTGTCTGGGGAAAGGGTGCTGCATCACCAGAGATGCCGAGGGCTTGTGTATGGATTGGTTCTTGGAAATATTTGGTATCATTTACCATAAGTTGAACAAAACCATTAGGTTTGACGTTTTCATAAAACTGTATCGTGGCTAATGAATCCACAAGTGTTGAAACTGAGTCTCGTCGACGATCGGAAAGGCTGGGTGAAAAGAAAGTAGTAATAATTGGATCTGGTTGGGTAAAACCATATCGGGTAAAAGTTATACTTATAGTGTAAACTAAGTAGTTGGCTGATGTAACTGTTGAAGTAATTGTAATATCTGCTGGAACCACTCCAAAAGGCTCTAACCACGCCGAATATAAATCTTCAATATCATCAGCACTTCCAATTTCCCAATAACTTCCATCTACACCTGTTTGAGTTATATTGGCGTTAAAATAACTATTGGCTGGGTTTTCTAACCGTGCTATCGTGGCTTGTTTACTGTCTGATGTAATTCCAGAAGAATATCCTGAGTAATTTAGATTCCAAATGTAAAGTTTAGGAAAGCCAGTAACTCTCGCTGATAGTTCAAATGTCGCAACCCATTCTCTATTAGCAGTTAAAACATCTGGAATCGGTAATAAGCCGGGGGTTGATCCGAAATTATTTATGACGACAAATTGATCCGCAGATACTATTGGAAGCGAGGAGATCTGTTTGCTCTCCCATGGATTCGTAGGTATATTGCTGCCGAATCCTATTTCCTCTTGTTTTCCTGATGATCCATAGGAACTGGTAAAAATTGAAAATGGAACTCCTGCTAACGGCCAATTCTGAGAAGTAAATCCAAAGGTAACTGGTTGGAATATCCAATTATATAATAACTGCCTCATGAATCTACCTCATCATTTACTTTAAAGACATGAGAATCTCCCATATTATGCCATCGCAAAACATCTTGGCGGTATTTTACAAAGTTGCGGAGAGAAAGTGGTAAATGAAGTTTTTGGAGTTGTTGAGCAATCAATAAATCGGGACCATCTACTAAAAAGTATCTCACAAAGGCCCGAGGCACTTGATCATCTGAAGTGGGCACAAAAGCAGCGTTAGAATAATCAGGTGACCAAAAGACACCCCAAGTGGATAAAGGTTCGACGATTATTGGTGGGTGTAGTTTATCACGAAAAGCCTCGTGTGTAAATATATTTCGAGCATTTGGTTCTGGAAATGGGACCATGTTTCCTGACAACCCATTTTGAGCAGAATAATCTGGGGCTTCAAAGACATAATGATCATTAACATAAACGTTTAAATTAGATTCTGGGGGCCAACAAGCCAAGCCATCTATAATAATTAGTTGTGTGGCTTTAGTATTAGCAGATGTTCGCAAGTTGTTTCCTTTTCCACCCCACATGATATCAACAGGCATTCCAGCCCTAAAAGCGGGAACTTCAAAGGTATTGGTATATGCTAAATCATTTTTACCCAATACAGGGTGTCCCGTTTTGTTTACTTGTTGACCTTGGGGGGCTACTCCCCTCCATTCATACGCTTGACGAGTAATGGCCATGGTTATTTCTAAGCGACCTTGCTATTTATATCTTGATGATTGATAGCATCAAAACTTCTTCCTGTGGCCAAAAAGCCTTCAGGAGTGTCTAACCACAGTTCATATTTTAATTTCACCCATAAGGATGACTTAGATGTCATCGGATTATTAGTTTTTGCAAATTGATACCCCAAGTCAGGATATTCCTTAAAAATTAGATATGTAATTAAATCCATTTTCTTACCTGAAACAGGCATGTCTTTAGATTTTAATAACTCTTTGAGTTCACTGATAGTCATACTATTAAAACTCTGGTATGCTTTATACCAACTCATATCAATCACTCCTCATTTGGTAAACTCACCTTCATCATAGTGGTATCCCTGATCTGGTGCAATTCTGTGGCTGAGAATTATCACACGGTTAAATAGATTTTTATTATTGATAGCGTCGTGAGGAAAACTAACTTTACTAAAATAGAGTTTTTGTAACCACAAGCCACGATCTTTAATAGTTGGTGGTGGAATCATGTCCTTCCAATGATAAAAAATAAAATGACTAATCAAATCACGTTTTTTACCCGCAAATGGTAAACCAAGAGTTTTTAATACTTCTTTAAGGTCACTGATATCCATTGTATCAGTTTGTTGGTATGTCTCAACCCAACTCATCTAAATCAAATCGGGTTGCCATCGTTGTAAGGGTGCATAGCAACGTTACCTGAAAGAACCTTCTGGATTGCGAGTTCACCGATTAGATCGACAACGACACTTCGAGTAGCAGTAGTAGCGGTCTTAACTTGAACGATAACACCAAGAGGCTGTTGGAAAAGGCATAGAACAGGTGTGCTAAAAGCCATTACTTGTCCACCGTTAGCGATGTTTGCAGCCAACCATCCGATATCGAATTGGTTGGAAGGAACGTTGTTAGGTCCAACTTGGATCGAAAGTGCGAAATCAGTTTCAGTAGTAACGTCAGATCCAGCAGCATCAAGGATTCTCACAGCCAAAGCGTAAAGACGAACTTCTTCGTTGTTGGCTTGATTTGTATAAACTGTCACAGTATTTGTAGTTCCTGCAGCAGTCGCACCGGTAAAGGCGTGACGAGTAGTATAAATCTCTGGTTGCGGGTCTTGGTTTGCCATACTATCATCTTCTCCGTTCTACTATATATATCTAACGCTTGTAACTTGGATTTCGGAACTGTAAATTGGACGGTGGGACACGCCTTTGGATGGCTAATTCTGATACTAAAGTGATAACTACGGTCCTGTTTGCCGCCAAAGTTGCCCCCGTAGTGCTATTTAGTGACACTTGAACAGCCAAAGGTTGCTGGAAAAGGGCTAAGATTGGTGAAGGAAATGCTAATTGCTTGTCATCTCGGAAACAAATGACCGTCGCATCGAACTCATTAGTGGGGATATTGTTAGGGCCGACTTGAATAGAGATCCCAAAATCCACATCAGTCGTAGTTGTTGAGGCGGGAGTTCCATTCTCATTGAGAATATCTACTAATACTGCATAGATTCGACATTCTTCGTTATTAGCCTGATTGGTATAGATCGTGACTGTGCTAACATCACCAGTGACATTGGTAGCATTGAATTGATGACGAGTGGTATACAATTCTGGTTGAGGATCCTGATTTACCATACTTAGAATATATCGTCCTTACTATTTATATCTTGCCTTTGTCTGATTTCTTCCCATATTGCAGCATCATTAGTGGGTTCAAGCATCTGAGGCATTGGAGGTGGTAAAATAGGTATCGTTTTATCCGTCATTATCCCTTTTATTATTTTAACTTTTCGTTTAAAGATATCCCTTGGAACAATCCACCAAAGTAACGGACTGATAATAAAAATATCAATAGCAAATGCCCATGGACCGATCATAAGAAGAATAGCATTGATAGCATCTTGCGATTCATCTGGACCTAAAAGACCATCTCTCCAAATATATCCGAAGAACAGACCACAAACAACCATCAAGGTGAAAATCGTTAGTATGCAAGCCTGAAAAAAGGAGTGTAGGCGAGACATACCCTTTATATACTTTACTGATATAAATATCTTTCGGTTAGTTGCTCATTGAAACAATTCAGACTCATCTTCCCAAGGTTCTGGGGCTTCGACTTCTAATTCAGGAGGTTCTAAATCTGGACGATCTGAAAACAAAAAACCATAAAGTCGAGGGCCTAAGGATTCTAATTCTTTCGTGAGATCTTGTCCGTTAGACTGGGCCTGTTTTTCTAAAGAGTTGAAAACTTTAGTGATCGCATCTAAACCTTGATAAAACTCAGGAGTAAAAGCACGACGATACATTCGAGAGATTTTATCTGCCGAAGACTGTGCCATCATCGCTAAAACTACGGCTCCGACGTTGGTAGCAAGAATAAATGCAAGTAATTGATAATTGATCCAGAAACTTGGGTCAAATAATTGTGCTACGCTTTGAACCCCTACAGATAACAATACCACGATTATCAGCATTCCTTTAACTGAAACAAACTCAGTTGCATCTATTGTTTCCCAATCATCCTTTGACAACATGTAAATAAACCTCCTCAAATAATTCTATATGGCCCACAGATTGATATCCGTAAGAAGTGAGGGTTTCCAAAACTTTCTTTTCCCAGCGTCTTCCTTTGTCGAAAATAAACTCTTCCAATCTAAAGATACCTTGCTGAGCCAACATGATAAAATCTTCGTAATAGACAAACGGTAGTAACTTTTCATTCCATTGTATTTCTTCGAAATCGCTGGCAACTTGGTGAACTTCAGATTCCAATTGTTCCATAAGTTTTCTTTCAAAGAAATCTTCTCCGAGTTGTCTTTTGACAGGATCTTCGATATCATGGCCTGAGGCCAATCGATCTCGCATGATACCCCACTCTTGTTCCAAGAGACTGTCCCATTTTTGTGGGTCCATAGAGTATTCAGGTCCAAGGAGTCTACGACGTTCATTAAGATAAGATTCCCTCCTGCCTGATAGATATTCCAACCATACTTCATTGGACATCAATAAAGGTTGTTAGACCACCTATATGTATCTATTGTATCAAACTGGTTCATCAAGATCATCGGGGGTGGTGTGTAACTCTGGATCTTCTCTTAGCCGATCCAACCACATCTCGGAAAGTATGTTACCAAAGATAGTTGTTGCCACACCCGTCATCACACCAACAGTGACGGCTAACCAAAGACTATTTCCTTTCCCCTTGGTTTCGGTAGTTTCAGATCGCATCATAATTGGTGGCTGGGCTCCTCCACAGGAAGTGCCGGGGCCTTGGAATCGACCTCCGATAGCACGACAAGTTTCCATAGAGGTTTCAAAACAACCTTCAGAGGTAATGCAGGCACCATAATAGTTGTTATAAGGAGTAGATTCAAAAGATTCTGCCTCCATTTCTTCAACAGAAATTAAATCCCAGCCTCCGAAGGGTTCTTGGAGAATGTCCATTAGTCTTGCTTCAATGGCTTCATGAATTAAGTCTTCATCATTAACTATGTGAGTAGGTATTTCAAGAGTAACATATTTCCAAGGTTGGTTATCTTCCCGTTCTACATAAACCTTAACTTTTGAAGTAGTTGCTACACTTTCTTCCATAATTATCCCTCCGAATTAAATATCTTATCATCTCGTTCTGAGAACTCTTCATAGAAACCAAGAGTGAGGATTAGGAATGGAACACCCATAAGTAAGTAATCGGACATATAGAAAGACCCATTAGGCCAGCCATGTTGCTTATGAGTTCTAATGACACCTAACATAGTAGTGGTAAAGAAAGCAGCAGATCCAACGGCTGGAATAAGTAGATTGCGCCAAGCCTTACGCTTAGCAGTTAACTCGGCTTGTTGTTGATCACTAAAGTTTTCTTCAATGACTTCTTTTTCAATCTTGGTCATCTTCAGATCCTCCGAAGTAGATGAATCCAAGAGCAGCGGCAGCCACAGCAGGAACAATCAAACCTCGGTAGGAAGTAGTAGGTTCTACTTGCATTCCGGAGATGTTTTCAGTATCGGAATTAAAGAATCCGAAGAACTTATTATACCAAGCCTGTGATCCTGCATTTGCCGTAGTGTCTGGTGCAGTTGTAAGGCCTGCTCCAGTAGTTTTACATCCTTGTGTATTCCAAAGTGGATTACAGGTGCGTTGATTATACATCTTTCGAGAGAAAGAGCCGGGGGCTGAATCAGTAAGGTATTTCCAATCTTGTGGATCGGCACCCGATGAAGGCGTAATTCCAAAGATACCAGCAATACCTGACATAGTGAAAGGAAGTCCACCAGCACCATAGGGCTGGTAAGCATTTCCATCTTGATTAAGCATAGTTACTGAAGGTTGCCACGCTGTTCCAGCAGCAGTAGTCGCTTGCTTAGAAATGGGATTTCCTGAACCATCATATCCAATAATTTCTTGTTTTGCGCCTGATGCCGTGTTAACGTAACATCTTCGGCTGTATAGGCTTCCTTGGTCGCAGGTTATATCATATCCACTCATAGTATCACTCTTCTTTATTAAATCTTCGCAGTAACATTATGCTGGCTGCGATTCCCAGCACTCCAATACCCAGAGTAACACCTTTACCAATGCCCTTTGAATTAACGGGAGCCATTTCAGTAAGTTCTGTATCTGCAGTATCGATAATAAGTTCTAACAAGTCGTCGGCAGTAACTTCGTGACTTGTAACTACCCAGAAGTTTTCTTGGCGTTCTACATTAACTTCTCCACGAGTTGATTGCCATTCTGGGTGGGCTTGAAGTCTGAGCCAATGATCTGGTTCGATAGCATAAGATACTCCAAAGGTTTCAGCGGCCATTTCTGCAGCAGGGCCTAAAATAGCATTACTAACTTCGTCTTGCACAGCACCTTCGAGAACTTCATCCTCATCAGATTTTGATCTGCTCTTAGGAAATGACTCAGCATCTTTTTGCTCACTGTAACAAGCGCATTTAGGTTCGACAGCGGAACATTCCATCGGTTTGTCAGCCGTCATACAAGCGCAAGGTTTTTCTGCAGTAGCACCACAGCAGCACGACGTTTTACTAAGTGTTTCTGCAGACATACTCATGGGACCGATCTTGTCATCATCAGATTCTGAATGGAAAGGTGTGGTGTTAGCAGTAGGAGTTTCTTCAGTGGCTGGAATAGCCGTTTTCATGCCTGCAGTGTTTTGTCCGATGACACTTCCGGTTCCATCAGGAATAAAGGAATCTTCTGGAACTGCTAAGGTCTCTGCGGCTGCTGAGTGTTCTATCTCAATTCCCAGAGCGGCTGCAACTTCTTCAGCACGGGCCTTAGAACAGACTTTATTAAGATTATATGATTTATCTCCAACCTTGTGAACGGATTTTAAAGAATAACTCTTTTTCTTAACTACAGATGTAATTTTAGACTTAACCTTTTTTCTGAGGGGCAAACAATAGAACTCTTCTTTCATTTAATCACCATCCGAATGTCTGCGACTCAAAACTTTGCCTTGGGGCAAATAGATCTTGGTTAGCCTCAAAAGAAGTTATCTCTTGGCCGATAGCATCACCAAATAAACCATTTGATCCAAAGTTAAGATAATCTACTGAAGGGGCTGCATCAAAGTAATATTGAGCATCTGGATCGAGGAGCCCTACTTGATCAGGATTTTCTTCGGCAGACTTTTCTTCCTCTTCTTCATCGAGATCTGAATAAGCAGCCTGAGTAGCATCTAACAAACGCTCATATTTTTGCTGTTCTTCTTGGGAGGTCATGCCACGACTTAGACGACCTAATCCATATGAAAGAGGTGCTACTCCAAGAAACATCATTAGTGGTGTCGCAGTAGTGCCAAGCATCTTTAATTTGAATCGATCAATGCCAATAAATGCTAAGGTGGAAATACCTATAAACAATGGAATGCCCGTAGATAATTTAAAAGATTCTTTTTCAACACGGGATGGTTGCCTTTCAGTGGGTTCAATACCCTCACCATGAAGGATCTGATTGCGTAATGCAACAAAGTCTACCATAGATATTGTTAAGCATCACGACTACTTATAGTTTACGCCGAGTATATTCAGTTAACTCCGATAGCACGACCGAAATAATTCTGGCCGAACATAGGTTCTGTAGTCATCAAGGTATAACTGTAAGCCGTAAAATCAGAAGTAATTGGATCACTTCCTTGTGGACTTTGGCCTACTGGGAGTGTGTAGTCGATAGTCTGGCCAACTGCTTGCCCAGCCATGATATTTCTTTGGGTAGATACACGAGGGACAGTTCCCCAATCACGAGCGATAGCAGCCTGACGTTGTGGTTCAACGTGGGCTTCTTTTACTTCTTCATCTTCGTCATCAGGTTCTTCAACAGGGGTAGAAGTTTTGCTAAGGTAATATCCTCCAACAAGTAATCCTGCCAAGGCTGGCAAAAACATAGATGTCAAGTTTTCAGTCTCGAAAAAACCATTTAGCATACTAATCACTTCACTCCTCTGTTATTTATAGTTTCCTGTATATCAAATATCCAATACCAACTGCAAGAAGGGCAGAGATTGGCTTACCATATGATCGACGGAATCCCATGCGATCCAAAGCAGTCATTTCTGCAGATTTTAGTTCTTCATTAAAAGATGGTTTAGCATCGCTCCACATCGATTTGATCTGACGGGATCGGGGATTCATAACCTTTTGCATCCAACCACGCTGATATTTATTGATTTGAGTAGCAGCAGCACCGTCAGTAAAGGCAGATCGCCATGCATCATATTCTGCATCGAGTTCAAAATTAGGGATTATCTCTGGTGTTTGTGTTTGTAGTTCATCAAGACGGTATGATAAATCCGATAACAATCGATTAGCAGTTTCATAACGAGGGTGCTTTTGAAGGCCTAATTCCTCCATTTCAAGAATATCTCCATTTAGATTAAGATATAATTCTAAGGCTTCAGTAACATCAGTTACATCTTCCATGTTAACATCGTTTTCTATAAAATATGTAAGAGCGAAAACTTGATTTTCTGCTGCGTATGTTTCGGCATCTCGACGACGTTTTAGTGACGGTGTTCCATCTAATGGTGTCCAGTTAGCAGGCTCTCCAAACTCCATTGGATCTTGAACAGGGGCGTTGCCTTCTTCCGAAGCCATTTCTTGAAGGTGCTTTAGATAAACTTCTGCACTAACCAATTTACCATTCAAACCAAATCCATATCCACCGGGACTTAGTTCATAAGGTTTCATGATGAGCCCGATAGGATCTCGATCGATGATTTGTTTTAGGAATGCTATCTGTTCTTCTTTAGATAAATGATTCATGGATCCTTCAGGTCCCTCTTCCGAAAAGTAGATATCATTAGGGGGCGCAGAGGCTGATGAAAAGCCAGCACCGTCTTCGAATTGCACGATAGCATTACTTAAGTTTTCAATGTATTCCATCAGTATCCAGTCTCCTTGTAGCCTTTCTTCATTTTAGAAATAAGTTTTGATTGGTATTGTTTTGGGCTCATAGGTCCAAAGACATCCATAGTGTGTCCGATCCTACCGTAGCCATTGAATCCGCCAAGGTTAGTCATTTGGAAAACATGGTATTTATTAGAGCCGCCCTTTCTTTCAGTAATATAGGTTGGAGATCCCTTCATTCTAATTCCCTTGTGGCGAGCACGAATAGATTTGATAACTTTATTGACATCACCTTTACTTGGACTGTGGAATGGCATAGGTGCTTCAAACTCTTCTGCACCGTAACGTGGATTGTTGCCTTTTATGGCTTTTAATGAATCATAATCAAAAGACCAAGTAAGTATCAGTAATGTATCACCTAAAGAGGTTTCCAAGCCCATTTCCGCTTCTCCGTTCTCCAAATCCTGAACCGCATAATTTTGGATGTGGGTTTCACACATATCATCAATGTCATTTAGGTCGCTATCATTAAATAGGGCTTTAGGAACTTCAACATAATCATCGTTTCTAACGACTTTGGCTAACCAATCCCATGTAATTACCCCACTAAAATTAGTTTCAGCATCATAATCTTCAGCACCATAAAATTGAGGGACTCCTTGTCCAGATCCGCCAGCAGAGCCTTCGCCAAATGAGTTAGCAATTACTGGAAGTCCGACACCAAGAGCATCGTGACCACCAACTTGTTCAAAATACAGTGGATTTACTTCAGCAGACTTTTTAAGCATTCGTCCTTCCATAGACTTACGCTTCATACCTGCCTTTCCGTATTTCTTGGCTCCAATCGTGTAAGCAGTTTTTCGTCCGATCTCTAAAGCCTCTTTACGGGACTTTCCTTTTTTGATATAACCCTGAGCAACTTTATTAGCCAGTTTATCGAAAGCAGATTCAGCACCATACCATTGTGGAACTCCACGTCCCGATCCAAGGGCGGTGTCTCCGCCACCAGTGTTAGGAATAACTGGGAAGAAAGAATCACCGAGTTGGGCCATCTGTTCTGCAGTATAAGTTTGATATCCTTTCTTCTGCTTGGATTGTAATTTCTTTTTAGCCATATTAACAGCCTGTTGAAGATCACGGGTTTGGCCTACGTTGAAAAGACGGGGGTTTTGTCCCAATCCTCCATATGCTCCCATAGCGGTGTAAATACCCGGCGATCGTTCCCAAACCCAAACGGAATAGAACTTGTTAGAACCCTCAGCCGCATAACGGTTAAAGTATGGGCCCCAATTGCAAGCAGACCAACTAAAAGAAGGATCGTAATTGCTTTTTACGGAACTAAGAACATTTCTCTTTTCACGAGGTAAGTCAGCACGAGCGATGCTGGCAGCAGCGAATGATTCTGCAGCGTGATAACCTGTTTCAGCAGTATTGTAGTCTGAAAATACATGATTCCAAGTATAATCGATATCGTAGGAAACTCCCTCTTCATTTTGTTCAGTTAATGTTCCACTACCAGATTCAGCACCATCTTGCTGGATTTCATCTTCGATCAAATCGTTGATTCTATCCTCTTCAACATCATCCTCATCAGTATCCCAACTCCATTCCATCCTTCCGAATGTCATTTTATCGCCAGAACCACTTGCTTCAAAGGATTCCGCATTACCACACCAAGGACCAACTTGAGCATGGAAGATAGATTCATCCTCAGCATGATATTTAGCAGGAACGTGATTGGCAAGTTTCTTAGGGCACTTAGCATCGCCACTTAGCAGAATAACATTATATTCATCAGTAGTTCCCTTTTTAGGTTCTAAAGCACCGCCAAGTCCACTGCAACGAATAACGAAACCGGGAACTTTTAGAGATTCTACATATTCTTGAACCATTAACTTAAGGCTTCCGGGCATGGTTTTAGAAGGTTGGGTTGGGAACTCGACTGTTTGTCCATATTTGGTCATAGTGACCATGTGAACTCCTGCACGGTTAGTAGCATCCCAATTGACTTCATCGATCTTGTAAGGTCCGTCTTGATAGGTAGAATAAAGGCCACCACGGAATGTTTTGTGACGGGCAAGATAATTAGACTCAGTGCCGTTTGTTTTATGAATAGCAGGGAAATGGGCCACTATTTTGAACTCACCTTCAGCGATGTTTCCTGTGTGTTTTAGTTCATTAGGTAACATTCTGAGATCCATCATAGTCCCAAAAAGAAACCTTACTTCTTGAGCGGGTAATTCCGTAACTACGGGTCCAGCGGTTGCCATACCCTTTTTTTAGCCTCTCGACTACTTATAGTTTCGCTCACATAAAGTCTGGAGTGTCTTCAGTAGTTCTTACAAGGTTTTTCTCCTTGGCTACTAAGTTTCTTTGACTCTCAAGTTCTGCAAATGCTTCTTCAATAATATTATTATTTAAAGATACTTCTTTTTCAGTGGCAATCATAAAAGATAATGCTGCTAACTCACGAAGATAGGCTCCAGAATATCCGTCAGTCTTTTTAGCCCATGATTTGTAGTTGATCTTAGACTGTTCGCAATTATTAAGGTATTTCTCAAAGATGAGTCTACGGGCATCTACGTCAGGATATCCAAAGTTAATTCTGACATCGAATCTACCCGGCCTATCAGCAAGAGCCCAATCAAGATTTTGTGGGTAATTAGTTGTAGCCAAGGTAATAACACCTTCGTTTTCTTCTACACCTGCTAAACAATTTAAGAACTCACCCAAGAGAGGGTGATCAGCATCTTCCCGATCGATACCACCGAGAGTGTCAATATCTTCAAAGACAACTAATGTGGGAGCAAGGAATCTGGCTAATTTATAAAGGTCATCAATCTGCCCCCGATCCGTGACAGCATTACGAGTTACATAGATAACTGTGGAATCTGTTTGGTTGATTAGAATGCTACAACAAAGGGTCTTACCAGTCCCCGGTGGGCCTGTTAGTAAGATACCACGAGAAGATCGAATACCAGCATCTTTATACTTTTCAAGATTAGAAATAAAGTTAATTACATGCCGATTAAGATTATCGATAGCACCTTTTTGCAAGACAATATCTTTCCATGATACTTGTTGATGATCTAAGAAATCGAAAGAAGCAGTAACCGCTTGATTCTTGTATATACCTTCAGTAGAGAAATGCTCTTTTAGGTTATTTTTCCAAATAGTATAATCAAAAGAAGAGTCTGAACAAAAGTGATACATAATATCTAATTCATATGTGTCATAAGGATAGAAAGCAATAACTAAACCATGCCCATCTATTTTGGATCTAAGATACATTGTCATCTTATGTGGGATTTTAATGCGTGTTTCCTCACCGTCTTTTTTAATCTTTTCATCTAACCAAATAGGTGATGCTTCACCAGACATACGACTATTATAATTACCGATTCTAATTATTTCATAATCACGGTTTATAACTTCCATCATTGTGTTACCCCAACCAATGTAGGACTTACTATGGTAGAAGTCTTTTTTGGTTTCAATAGAATCTCCTAAGAAGACTTTAATTTGTTCATCTTGAATATCAACACCGACAGAGTCGGCAACATAAGCCCAAACATCTCGAATCTCTACTGGATCGAGTTCGATGTCACCTACGGGGGTATTTATAACAAATCTTGGTGGCGGTAATTTGGGCATAATTAGAATTATAGATACCACGAATATATAGTTATCAGTTATCTACAACAATGGTGCCCAACCATCATACATATTAAAAGAACTTATTTGTTCCCATATTTCTTGATCGATATAATCTGGCTTAATGCCTAAGGTAAAATACTTAGACCTTGATGCTAAGTTCTCATCAAAGATTTCGGCAGCATTATCACCATATAAGTCTAATAGTGGGTGTTGGCCTTTTTCAAAGAAACCATTGTCACCACCTAATTCATTCTGGAGATCGTGGAAACCACCGACGAAATCATTTTGATAAGATAAATAACATTTTTCTGATGAGCGAGCATCTCCTAACATCAAATGCCAACAGATGACATCCTCTCCTGCAAACAAATCTTCAGGAAATCCACCTATGAATTGAAATCTATTTCTTCTAACTGCAACAGAACTTGGAAAAACAGAATGTGTGGTAATGTATAAACCATGATACTTAGGATGCCAATCACTGTGATCAGCAAAATAATTACACAACTTATTGGAAGAAAAGGTGTTCTTAGGTGTTGTTATTTTTATATGTGTGTCCATGGGATTCCACCATATGACAACAGATTCGTCAGTTTTATCGATAGCAGATGCCAGTTCAACAAGATGTTCTGGATACCAGAAGTCATCACCATCTAAAAAGGCAAGATAATCATTTAATCCTTCTGAAACTGCTTGATTGCGAGCCTGTGAAACACCTGTGCCAGTTTGACGAAGATAAACCAAATCGTGGCTATCAACTATGGATCTAAAGTCTTCAAAGTGTTCCCAATCAGGCGGGGTTCCGTCTACAAGGTATACTTTGTAGTCAGTAAAGTCTTGATTGGCGATAGAGTCTAAACAACGTCTGATTAAATCGGGTTTAATCTTGTAAGTTGGAATAATGATGTCAAACATAATGTTTGATGTTCACTACTACCTATTTAAATCTATCGTGAAGTGCGTCGGCAATCAGATTCTGCCCAATTCCAAAGGAAACGATTCCAGTTAATGCCCAAAAGAGGGATTTAGGATCGTATTTCTTTACCAGCAGCATACTATGAGTGTGATAACCTGTCATACTTGCACCTAAAACAGTTAAAGCCGTTCCAAGTTTAGCAGATGTCATCTTCATAGTATCACCTAATGATCAACCTTGTCTCCGCATTTGTGTAGTCCTAAGACTACTTATGCATCATTGAGGGCTTAGATCGGTGTTCCGAAGAGTTTCCTACTTCAAGCCTGAGCCTGTAGCAAGGAACGCTTATACCAGTCGACGTTACCCGGGTTGATACTGATTCCCATCTCCAACAACTTGTTAGCGATGAGGGCATCTGGGCCATCGTAGAGGGTATACTTGACAAAGCACATAAGTTCGCTTGCTTGGAAGTTAGCAGTTGGGAAACCATCGTTGTAGAAGGTAATCAAAGCGTCCCAAACTTGACCCGGTAGGACGTAAACGTCTGGGTAAAGGTTAAAGGAAGGCTGGAAGTTAATACTTCGTGGGTAAGGACTTGCTGCGCCCGGGATACCATCGTTAGGGATGTTATCTGGATCGAGGAAGTAATCTGTTGTGTTGATACGCACTTGGACGTATGCACGAGGTCCGGCGAGGCCGCCAGCAGCAGTGGTAAGTCCACGGACTGTTTCATCAGCGACAACTACGGAAACAGTTCCCAAACTTGGTGTGGTTGCGATATCTTCGATAACGACAAACTCTGTTGCGGTTGTTTCAGCAGGCTTGGTGATGTTGTTACCAACTCCACCAACGAAGATGCTGATTCGGTTACCGATCGTTGAAGCGATCGATTTAGGTGTAGTCTCTCGTGCGGCGTCCCATTCGTATACTTGTGATCTCATTGACATATTTTTCAACTCCATTATTTAGTGTTTGGAATCCCTTCGGATTATTGTTGTCCTCCAGCGACAGCACGGGAGCGTTGTTGTTGTTCGATAAGACTTCGCTTATACCAGTCAACGTTGTTTGGGTTGATGGTGACACCAAGTTCCAAAAGTTTGTTAGCGATAAGAGCGTCAGGTCCGTCGTAAAGAGTATACTTCAAAAAGCAGGATACAATTTCAGTTGCTGATGCAGTAACACCAGTTCCGAGTCGGCTTGAGTAAAGAATCTGGAAAGTCTGACCCGGTAGGACGTAAACGTCTGGGTAAAGGTCGAATGACTTCAATGTGTTCTGAGATCCAACTGCTCCAGCGGTTGCGAGAGTAGCGTTCATTGAAGAAGGTGCTCCACGAGGGTATGGACTTGCCAATCCCGGAATACCGGACATATCAGTAACGTCAGGGTTCTGGAAGTAGTCTGTCGTGTTGATACGAATCTGGACTGCTCCACCAAGAAGTGGTGATGCAGCAACGTCTTCGATGACGATAAACTGTGTTGCGGTCGTTTCGGCAGGCTTCGTGATGTTGTTTCCTAATCCACCTGTGAAAATATCGTATTCACGGTTTGCGGTTACTGCAACTGGCAGGTCGCCTGTGGTTCGGCGCAACTGGTTAGCGTTTGCCTGTAGGTTACTCCATTCATATACTTGTGATCTCATTGACATATTTTTTCAACTCCGCCCTAAGAGGGCATATAGTAGTTGTATTTGTGACTATATAAACCTTTGCACTATTTGTAAGGTCAATAGTCGGCATTGGATATATCAAGACCTTTCTTAGCACCATAAAGTGCTCCTGCTGTCATAGCAGAAAAGGCAATAATTTGATTAAGTTTCATGTAACGAATGCCTTGGGCAATTCCCAAGAGTCCACCGATCGATCCGATCAGTGCTGTAGAGTAAACGATAGAATCAAGAGAGGTGAATCCCATCTCTTTGTAATAAGCCATAGGATTATTGATCATAATGAATCACCTTAGTAACCCATGGCAGTGTAAAGTTGCTTAGCCTTGGCCATATCGCCTTTTGCTTCTGCAACACAGGATCTCCATGCTTGCTGTTTTGGACTACCTGTTGTCTTTTTCTTAGGCAATTCCATTTCTGCGGCCATTTCAACAGATTCAGATTCAGTAGATTCTGATCCACATCCACAGGCATTGAAATAATCATCGTGTTCTGCACAAAGCAAAAGTTCTTCAGCAGCCATTTCCTCAGCATTCATGTCGGGGAGTGGGAAACTACCTGATTGTCCGGGGACGATTTCAATATGTGAAGTCATATCTTCGTTAAGATCGTCAACATATTTAACAATAGTCTTTACTATAGGAAGTTCTGTGGCTTCTGAAACTACTGGGACTTCACGAGCCTTTCTAAAGAGAACGGCTAATCCAAGTGTTGCAGGAACAATACCGAGAACACGACCAACAGTGACTGTTGCACCGCCAATAACTGGAATCATTGAAGGGAGGGTCGTAAGACGGTATGAAAGAACGTCAGCAAAGCGAGTGCTAAAGAAACCAAAACCAACTAATAAGAGGGAACCTCCTACTGTGTATTCATTTACGAGTGTTGATTTAATATTCATAGTATCACCTATTGTGTTTATCCTCTAAAGGATCTCACGAACCGTAGTAGATAGGAACGCCGTTACCATTGTCTGGACCTGAGGAGTTTTCTCCCCAGTTGAATCCAGTTTCAGCGGCTGCTTCGTCAGCGATCATTCCGAGGAACGGAACGTCCATGCCAGCGTAGCGTCGAGCCAAGGTCACGATACCAACCGAAAGTGGCACAACATACATTAGTGTGCCGAGGCTGATTCCAACGAGAGGTATTTGATAAGATAGAACGTCCGAGAACATTCCACCTACAAGTCCAGCAGCACCGACCACAGTCAGGCTGGCTCCAATCGTCAAGGGGTTTACAAGCGTATTCATAATTGTGTTTAGCATATTTTTCATCTCCAGTTATTGTTTATTGGTTATTCTTTGTTTTGTTTTTCCACTACTTATAGTTTTACATTCCGAAAATGGAACCATTTCCTTCAGCACCACGAACGTGATTACCAATAGTGGTGGAATAAGTGCCTTCTGCGCCATAGAATTGCATTGGCTGTCCAGCGTTGACTACTGTGTGAGAACCAAGGATGTAGTCCTCTCCATTATCAGCAGTGGTCGGGGGTTTGAAATAAGGTGAAACTTCTTGAACTCTTGGATCAGGAGTTCCCATACTAATAGTAGGTTCATCGTTTCGTGCCATAACGGGTGGAGTATCCATAGAGTAATTTGTCATAGTAAGTGGATTCAATCCAGTGAAACCAGCCATGGCTGCTTTGCCCATAGTATCAACAGAACTAACGTAATCGCCAAGTGCCATTTCTGTTGGGTTAGAATAAGTTGATGATTCTGCCAATCCTCCAAAGTTTTGACCGACTCCGCCAGTTGGTGAAGCATAGATTTCTTCAGATCCGAAGTTCTGATCAACACCGTGTCCAAGTGGAGCAAGTTCTTCAACCGAAGAAAGATTTAGTCCGTCCATGCCACGCTCTTGCATTCGAACAGTAGATTCTTCAAAATCCCACTCTTCAGCGTTTTTGATATCAGAGTAAGAATGAGTAGCAGTTTCTTGACCGATTACCGATCCGCTGCCTGACTGTGGTAGATCTTCTGCAGAGTAGCGTCCGAGCATTCCACCGAGTTTTGGAGAAAACATTCCAGCAACTTGAACAACTGAGGAAAGAACTAAAACAGTTCCAGCGTAATTCATAGCCTTGCCATAGGAATCAGGACGGGAACGGGAATTAACAATAAGATATCCTCCTCCGAGTGCTGTAACTACTGTGCTACCAATATCAGCAGCACGACCCAGACGATAGAATGGTAAATAAGTTAATAATCCTCCAATAAATGCTCCTGCGACGAGACCCATAGCACCTGCATAGGTTGATTCATCAGTTAGAACATCAAAAGATGATTCCAAATCTTCTGTGGTTGGTGCGTAGTCCATAATATATATCTCCCTGTCCGACTATTTATACTTTCTCATAGTGACCTACTATACTTGCGATTTCCACCTGCTACTTTTGTGGGTGGTGCAACATAAGATCCAACTGGATTTTGATTAAATGATTCTGCACTTCTAAAAGCACCAGCGTGGATATGAGACATTGGAGTAGGGATAATAGTATCTCCCATAAAATGATTTGATTTAAGTTTCTTAACTCCTGTGTATTCTGCGGCTAAATCCATTTCCATAACGTTGCTTTGATTAAATGATTGTGCAGAAACAGGTGCTGTGCCAGCAAGATCAATAGAATCATCAAAAGAATCTGTGCGTAGTGATTGACTAACTGCAGAAATAACTGGACTCATTGACATAACGCCAATAGAAGCAATCTCTCGCTTTAGATCTTCAGGAAGGATAGATGTTTCAACTTCAGTTAGGAAACGATGAGTAGCAGCAGTTCCCATTTTAACAGCAAGAACTTCTTCTCGACCACCATTAGGACGTCCCATTAGTTTGTTAATAAAACCATTGAATCCAGATTCAGGAATATATTCAATTAAAGTCCAGCGTTGGTTAGAAGGTTCAAAGGTAAGTTTAAATGTTCTTTGACCATAAGAAAGATTTTGATCAATTGCTGGTTGTAGTCCAACTACTTCTCGCTCTTCTTGAAGAACTGGTTTAGCCAAGTTCTCTGATCCAATAGGAGCGGTGATTCCCACAGAATCTCCAAAGAGGCGTTGTTGAAGGGAACCGTTTTCAGTAAAACTTTTTAATTCGTATTGACCGCCAAAGTCAGACAAGACTCCGTGCATAGCCGAATCCATAGGACTTCTTCGGAGAGTGTTCTGGATCGCAAGGTCAAGATTCATAGTTATTCCTCAGTGGTTCTGCTATTTATAGTTTTGTCCAACGTCGGACCAAGTAGATCGGTAGTATCATCGAGGTTAGTCCAGTAGCAGCAACGACACCCAATCCCATAAGTGGCGATAATGACTTTTTATCCTCGACAATAACGGTTTCAACATCAACATCCATAGGTGGGTATCGAGAAGAAACTAAATCATCAATCATAGTAGTAGTAGATGGGATAAGTGTTTGGATTTCAGAGGCTGGTGCCATAGTTAGTTGACGACGAGTGGATTCTAAATCCTCTCCTGAATAATGAGTTTGTGACCAAGTGCTGGCAGCAATCTGAACCTTTCTTGGGTATACTACTGGATCTTCATCAAGAGTCACAGAGTTATAACCAGCAGAAGCAAGATTAGCAATTACACGAGAAAGACAAAGTTGTCCAAGGTGATAACCGGGGTGACCCATTGGAGGGAACATCCATTCTTCATATTCTGCAGGAACCATTTGAGCCACACGATTAGACAACTCATAACTTTCTTGAGCAGCCATTTTATCTTCAGCAGAGTATGTGGAAATAATAGTTTCTGGTTCAGGCGGGGTGTCGGCACTAAAGTCAATACTTTCCCCAACTGGTTCTGGTGGAGTTATTGCTTCGGTAGGTGGTTGGTGCATCTCATCGAGATCGATAGCAACTTCATCAGTGATTCCATCTTCTCTTTCATCGAGTTTTGCCATGGCTGATTTAGCCTTGCTCATAGCACCTGCTGTTGCACCTACTACGTCGGCAGCCGTAGATGAGTCTGCATCAGTATTTGGGATAGAGTCCATAACCTCTTCAGTTACATTAGCAGATTCTTCAATCTCTTCTTTTAGAGAGGAGAGTTCTGGCGAAAGATCTTCCATAAGATGATATTGTCAGTCCGACTATTTATAGATTACTAATGGATAGTCCAAACTGGATCTTTATCTGCACCTTCAAAATCCATTACATGAACAGGCAACGGACCGAAAGAAGCGGCCAATAAATTGCCAAGAGGTTCAATAAATTGAAATAAATGGACATAAGGGGAAACTTTGGCTTCGATAACATCCTGATCGACAGCATCTAAACCGATAAGAGTAGTTTCTACACCATTAAGATCAGTAGCAGTGATTAAACGAGAAACGATATATGCTGCATTTCGTGGATCGGGAGAACCAACAGTAAGTGTTAATGTAGATACTCTAATTCCTTCGGCTCCGTGATATCCTGTGTAAACATATCCTGTGACTTCAGTAACATCCTCAGTCTGGAAAAAAGGTGGAAAAGCCACAGAGTTATTTCCCCAATGGATATAATCCAGAGAATCAAGATTAAAGTCGGCTAAATCTGTTTCTGTTACACCTTGTTCGGCATAATGCTTTCGAAACTTATCGTTGATGTCCATGGGACGTTATGCGTCCCACCACCTATTTGTATCTATGCTTTCCAACGCTTGACGCCACGTTTGTCAGTAACGATAGACCACATCTTGCCGTTATTACCTTTTTTACGAGCACCTTTCGGGAATTGTTTAGCAGAGTAAGGAGGGGACTTGCGTTTCTTAATATCAGTTGGCCGATCTTTTTTACCTAACACGTATTTAGTAGTTTTCTTGGCAGGGGTTTTTCTAACGCCTCGGCCTGTGCCTTTCATAACATATTGTTGTCCTTTACCAGACATAATCGGTTTATCCTTTGGCTTAGGCTTGGCCTTCTTAACCGTTTTAGCCAACTTAGATTGTCCTTTGAGTGCTAACTGGAATACAGGGGTAGACCAATGAGCAGCCTCGTCATCGTCTGATCCACCAGTCATGATTATTCGGTATTGATTACCCTTGTTCATAAGAGCACCATATCCTCCCAACTCTCCTATAAAATATGAGTCAAATGAGTAATAATCATCACTGAACCATTCTTGGAGTTCACTTTTAACATCACCATGGGGGAAGAAACTATGATATTTCCAAGCCGGTGTTGTTTGAACACGCCGACCGGGGATTGAGGTAGAAACTTTTTTGTTTGCCCATTTCTTTTTAACATCAGCATTATATTTTTTCAGGGCTGTCAGAAGTTCTGCAGAACCAATAATAAACATAAGAGTGTTATTAACCTTTTTTTCAGGAATGCGTTTCCAACCTTGAGTTTTTAATTTGGCAACAATGGCCCGAGCCTTCCGATCTTGCTCTTTTTGACGTTTGTAACAACCTTCATCATTAGCACCATCGGAAACATTCCAATCGCTAATCCACATACCGTCTTTCTTATGAAGAGTCATAGAAGGAGTTTATCCCTCCGACTATTTATAACTTGAGATTACTTGGCAAGGTATGGATATGCTATCCAACATATTCCACCAACAACTATTCCGGGCAAAAGACGTTTTCCTAAAGATGATCGTTGACCTCTATTTCGTAGCCACTCACTTATCAGGAATCCACCCAAAAAGAAGGATAGTGAAACTATCTTTCTATTATCATTATCCATCAAAATCACTTCTTAAGCAATTTCATACCGACAACAGCGAGGATCGCTCCTGCTCCGGCCATAGCAAGTGGGCTACGATACATTGGTGGTTTATAGCGAAGAGCCATACCATCAACAGTTTCTGCAAGTAGTGTCATGAAATCATCAGAAGAAATGTATTCGCCTGTGTTCATTTCATCAGTAAACTCATAAGGAATGTATTCAGTAGGTTCAGCAGCATCGACTACAGATGGAGAGGCTTCAGCACCATACCATTGTGGAACGCTGTTGCCCGACATTAGTGCCGAGGATTCTCCAAAGTCATTAGGAACTACTGGAAGTCCCGGAAGATTACTAAACTCAAAGTTCATTGTTTCTTCTGACTGACGAACATCAGCGTCGCCAAGTCCACGGAAACCAACAGGTTGTTCGGTCTTAGCATTATTACGGAGATCTGCTTTAATAGATCCACTTACTCCAACGTTACTAATCCATTCGCCTTTAGCATTACGAGCCAAGTAGCGGGAGTTACCCTTGATGTGATCGAAGCGTTGACGCTTTCCATATTTACGGCCTTCTGCACCATACCATTGTGGAACACCATTTCCTGAAAGGGAGGAATCTTGTCCAAAGTCGTTAGGAACTACTGGAAGTCCGGGTAGTGCAGGTGAAAGAGCCATAGTTTGTTCGTTAGCAGCGGCAAGTCCGGGGAAATCTTCGGCAGCCAATTCATCAGCACGATAATGAATCTCGTGATCGTAGTTAACACCAGCCTGACCAAGAGCGTTAGAAGTCATTAGTTGGGTCATATCTGTTTCAGCAGCCATACCTTCATATTTAACAAACTTAACGCCTTTATACTGCTTTCCAAAATGCTTTAACCCCCAATCTATTGCACCGTCTGTATCTGGGCCACTGATTACCATAATTACTTTGCCATCTTGATCAACAAATGATCCAAAGGGAGTATCACTCTCTGCACCATACATTTGAGGAACACCGTGTCCACTGCCACCAGCAGAATCTTCGCCAAAGTCGTTTGCAATTACTGGAAGTCCGACGCCGAGAGCATCTTGTCCACCAACTTGTTCGAATTGAATTGGATTAACTTCTTCAGCACCCATTTTCTTAGCCTTACGAGCATTACGACGGTTGATTCCACGCATCTTAGATTGCATGTTTCGACTACGCTTCATAGCCACTTTATCAGCAGCAGTTAATTCGCCGTCTGCACCATACCATTGTGGAACGCTGTTACCAGACATAAGTGCTGAGGATTCTCCAAAGTTGTTAGCAACAACAGGTAGTCCCGGAAGATTACTAAACTCGAAGTTCATTGTTTCTTCTTCTGCAAATAGATTTAATGAAGTGTCTTGAACATCTGTTATTAGATTTGCTCCTGCGATAGCAGCAGTAGTTGGGTTAGCAATAAGAGGTTCTGAAGCGTCGAGGGCTACATCAGCAGGTGCTTCTGAAGCATATGATTCAGCAGCGTTGATTTGTCCAAGTTCTTCTTGAAGTTCTTCAACCTTAGTCTTGATAGCAGACTCATCGTCAAAGATAAACTCTTCGATCTTAAACTTGCCGGGGCTTGAGGTCTGCATATCTTGTAGTTCATCAAAAGTAGTGGCTTTAGTATCTGCTTGACGCATAATGATACTTCCAGTTTCATATTCTGACTCAGCACCACTATCATAGTTACGACGATTGATTCCACCGCCAGCAGCGGTAGCAGCCACAATCACAGTGTTACCTTGGGATTGGATAGCAATAGGGGTGAATCCGTGGTTGTCAGTTTTGTCGACAACATAGAATAAAGCACAGCGATAAAGTTTACGACGTTGGTCCTCATCAGAAAGAGTATCATACTGAGTCTTAGGGAGAGTCCATACATTTGTATAGAAGTTAAGAGCATCGTCCCGTGTTGCAGGATCGAAGCCCCAGTAATCTTCTGAGAGGATGTAGACCATTTCGTGCGTATTTGCCATAAGACAACTTAGTCGGGCCGACTATATATAATTATCGCATTATTGTTGTTTAAATATTTTCTTAAAAGAAGTTATTTCTCGATCAGAAGTAATGGGTTTATATCCACTTTGGCTACGGGCATCTGTGTGTCCATCGTTGTAAGCATAGATATAAGCATCAGTTTCAGAATTATACGCAGCACAACCGCAAGATTCGCAATAGTCATCGTGTTTATCACACATTAAATCAGACTCGGCCATAAGAACTACTTCGTCAACACCTTTAAACATATCAAGTAGTCTAATTAGTAGTGATGGAGATCCATCTCCTTGATCACGGAAACCAGCAGGTGCCCATGTAGTAGATTTTCTACGTCGATCCATAGCGAGGCTACGGTTCACATCTACATTTTTCATATAAGTGCCATCTTTACGACGACGAATAAATCGACGATTACCCCAACGATCTAATGCCATTTTACGACGGTTGCCATAGAAAGGACGTGGTCCAGATTCATTATAACCAGTAGGTGCTTCAAAGGATTCTGCGTCCTTACAAGTATAACAATCGCAATCATCACATTCGCAAATACCATAGCAAGAATCGCATGAATCACAATACCCACTTTCCTCATGATCTCCACAAGTTTTGCACATTCCTACCTCATTCTTCGGAGTAGTCATTTTTTTAACAAATTGACTGTTAGAACACATAATACACACTGGTTCTCCAGTGGCAGGATGAGGTATTCCCCCACCTTTGTTACACATAATACATATGTTACCTTCTGCACCAAAACTCATGTTACTAAAAGACTCGATACTTCGATGTAGATCTTCTTGAAAAGCATCTGAAGCAGAAACGAGTTGCTTAGTTCTTCCAGTATTTTCATATATTCTATTAAGGACATATTGTGTGTAATCTACCTGCTCTGTAGTGAATATATAGCCAGAGTCCACATAAGTTAAATCTTCTATCGCACTTATTTGTGCTGAAAGCAGTTCATCCAAAAAAAAGTTCAGATGATCTTCAAAGGTTTCTGCATCTTCGGAAAGACTGAATAAGTCCAGCATCGACAACGAATACCCAGTTATGCGGCAAAATGTAAATATACAAGCAAGGGCCTCTCTAAAAGTTGAAATATCATTAAACTTCGGTATCTCTTCATTCAATCGAAAATCAAGTTCTCCAACTTTATCTTCCATGTATTTATCGAAATCAGCAGGATCTCCATCGTATGACAATTCAGATTTGAATGTCTCAATAACTTTTGGAGTCGTATCGGGGAAGATTCTATTAAGTTCAAGAAGTAAAAGGTTAGTGATTATTGAGGGGTTTATTACCCTGTGAGAGTATTCCTCCGAAGTAGTAATTTCAATTAAATCATAATGTTGCTGCACCACATCGCCAATTAGTCTACTAACTCGACGACGATTCATATTTTCTGAAGAATTGGCATCCATTTAATCACACCCGACGAAGTAACAATTCTTCTCCGCCAGACATTGGGACTCCACGAACCATAGTGTCGGAAATACGAAGTAATTGATATGATTGACGCCAGTTATCAAGAGACTTAGTAGATTTTCCATCAGTATATCCAGAGTTAATAGTAGGATCTAAGGCTAATTCTCCAAAGCGTCCATTGATATTAGAATCAATAGAGTTGCGACTTAGATCGCCAAAGCGATTGTCTCCATCTTGTTCCGAAGTTACTTCTACGAAAGGTGCATTAACATAAGAAACTAAGTAAGGGAAATCACGGTTAATTTCTGGAGGGAGTTTTCCATATCCTGAAACTGCAGGTCCGTAGCCAAATGATCCAACTCCTTGTTGCATGGAAACAGGGTTAATGTTGTTGGTTTCCTTTAGTCGGCCATAAAGTGCTCCTTGGCCGGGGGCTTCTGCAGACATCTCTTGAGGTGCATATTCTTGAAGTGGGTGAGTTTCACGGTTCATGTCCGCAATTAGTTCATCGTCATTGTATCCCAAATCAAAGTCATTTTCGTAGAGATACGAGTTGTCAATAATTCCCGGTCCAAAAGGAGCATCGTTAGCAACCATAGTAGTGTGCTCAAGATCAAGATATTGATATCCCATAAATGCTTCCGAAAGGGATTGAGGAACATAATCTAAAGTAGATCCTGATCGTTCGATGTGCATTTCTTCATATTGGGCAGGAGTGATTTCATCAGCATTAAAGATTTTGTCAAGAGGTCCTAACGAAATCTTGTTTGAGCGAACTGCCCATCCAAGACCTGCCATGACTCCAAGAGCACCAACAAAATAAGAGATAGATGATTTCATCATAGTAGAATCTAAGCCTCCCGACTATTTATACTTTCCGCTATGTTCAGTAATGTTCGCATCTCATCTATTTGTGGAATCTCTAATTGTGATTTCCTTCCATACGCATCAGACGTTCTGTAAAACGGAGGATATGCATCTCGATTAAGTTCACTTAATTCTCGTTCAGAATATGTTCCTTGATAACGAATAGGGTAAATCCTATTAGGGTTGTTGTAGCCATATCCTTTACACTTCAAACATCTTCGTTTTTTGGATCGGTGGACTGTAAATCCTTCGCCCTCACACTTTTGACAAACCATAGGATCCCAAATAGGTAGTCTATCATCCATTCCCATTTCAAATAATAATTCATTTAGTTCTGCGGTCTGAACACCGTAGACACCTTTACGAGATGCAGACCATAGATCACGAATCTCT
>Ga0209711_10000373_pt1 | contig 45455 bp, 35 predicted proteins | sample ArcticOcean_MG_C_7_FD_187441 | JGI IMG/M metagenome (GOLD analysis project Ga0209711, IMG submission 187441) | Marine microbial communities from western Arctic Ocean - ArcticOcean_MG_CB11_88 (SPAdes) (version 2) | ecosystem: Environmental > Aquatic > Marine > Oceanic | place: Arctic Ocean... | reverse complement strand
AATCAGCCTGCTGGATGACCAAGCAACGGCCGCAACAGCCGCGAGCGCTCTATCAAAGACCCTGCTGATGTTTGATGCCTTTCATGACGTCGTGGAGAAAAGCAAATCTAACGAACACGCAATGTCGGTGCTGCAATCATGGGCAAACGCGGAATGGTTCCTCAATAAGGAAGATGTCGCCGAAAAAATTACCGTTACAGTATTTATGGTGGAAGGGGAAACAAACACTGACGACCTGTCTCCTGCAGGTGATGCCTGGAGTCGTCCCGATATTCCGCTACATGCCAAAGCCATGCTTATAAAAACCATGGACCGGCCGCTGGAAACGATCGAAGAACTGAAGCAAAAAGGCCACCCTATTGCCTATGTCGGTGACGTTGTTGGAACAGGCTCGTCCAGGAAATCAGCCACTAACTCAGTCCTGTGGCACATGGGCGATGACATTCCCCATATTCCTAATAAAAGAGACGGGGGCGTTTGTCTTGGCGGCAAGATAGCGCCAATATTTTTCAACACAATGGAAGATGCAGGTGCGCTACCCATCGAATGTGACGTCACGAAGATGGCCATGGGTGATGTCATTACCATTTATCCCTATGAGGGAAAGATCACCAACGAAGCCGGCGACACGATTAGTGAATTCAAATTATCAACGCCCGTGTTACTCGACGAAGTTCGAGCAGGGGGAAGGATTCCGCTCATTATTGGCCGTGGACTGACAGAAAGATCACGAGAGGCTCTAGGCCTTGCGCCAGACGACGTGTTTAACAAGCCAGCCCCTGTGAAGGAAACAGACAAGGGCTTTACGCTGGCGCAGAAGATAGTCGGCAAAGCCTGCAATGTTGAAGGCGTACGCCCCGGTACTTATTGCGAGCCCAGAATGACCACCGTTGGCTCCCAGGATACAACCGGCCCCATGACCCGCGATGAGCTGAAAGAACTGGCCTGTCTAGGATTTTCTGCCGACCTTGTCATGCAATCATTTTGTCATACGGCGGCTTATCCAAAGCCGGTTGATATCGATACCCAACACACCCTGCCTGATTTTATCCAGACACGTGGCGGCGTTGCTTTGCGACCGGGCGACGGCATCATTCACTCCTGGCTTAACCGAATGCTACTGCCCGACACTGTTGGGACAGGCGGAGACTCACATACACGATTCCCCATGGGTATTAGTTTTCCCGCTGGTTCTGGCCTGGTGGCATTCGCTTCGGCTATCGGCGTGATGCCACTCGACATGCCAGAGTCCGTGCTCGTGCGATTCAAGGGAGAGATGCAACCCGGCATTACCCTTAGGGACCTGGTCAACGCCATTCCCTACGCCGCCATACAGAGAGGGCTGCTGACCGTTGCCAAAGAAGGCAAGAAGAACGTTTTCTCTGGTCGTATTCTTGAAATTGAAGGCCTGCCAGAATTAAAGGTGGAACAAGCCTTTGAGATTAGCGACGCATCGGCAGAAAGATCCGCCGGTGGCTGCACAATCAGACTGGGTAAGGAACCCATCATCGAGTACATCAGCTCGAACATCACCCTACTCAAATGGATGATTTCCGAGGGATATGGCGATGCACGAACCATCGGCCGAAGAATTGAAGCCATGGAAGTCTGGTTAGCTAACCCAGTTCTGATGGAACCTGACGCCAATGCTGAATACGCTGAGATCATCGAAATCGACCTCAACGAGATCAAGGAACCACTGCTCGCGTGCCCCAATGATCCGGATGATGTAAAGCCGCTCTCCGAAGTGACCGGTACCAAAATTGATGAAGTATTCATCGGTTCTTGTATGACCAATATCGGACACTTTAGAGCCGCGGCACAATTACTGAGTAAGGCCAGCTCAATTCCGACAAGGCTCTGGATTTCTCCACCCACCAAGATGGATGAGCATCAGCTAATGGAAGAAGGCGTTTACAACGTGTTCGCCCAGGCCGGTGCAAGAACTGAGATGCCCGGATGCTCACTGTGCATGGGAAACCAGGCTCGAATAGCGCCAAACTCTACCTGTGTGTCAACTTCTACCAGAAACTTCCCGAACCGACTCGGCGATGGTGCAGATGTTTACCTGGCGTCTGCTGAACTGGCGGCGGTTTCAAGCATCCTTGGTAAGCTGCCCTCTGTCGAAGAGTATCTGGCATACATGAAAGACCTGGACACGATGTCTGATGAGATCTATCGCTACCTGAACTTCCACCAGATTGAATCGTTCCAGAACTCGGCTGACCAAGCGATTATCCCCGCAGTCAACGTCGTTGCAGTAAGCTAGGCGCCATAAGCTAACCCTTACACGTCGCACAACCTGCCTGAGTATGCCTACATCCTCAGGAAGGTTGTCGTGGACGCTGTCGTGGACGCTGTCGTGGACGCTGTCGTGGACGCTGTCGTGGACGCTGTCGTGAACGGTGTCGTGAACGGTGTCGTGAACGGTCACGCGAGGCCATTTCGCGCTGGCGTGAAGGTCAGCCCAACACCTGCCTATTAACAAGCGGGCTAACGCTCACCGCGAAGACAGCCCACGCGTCGCTTCCGACATTTCCGGGGTGCGACTGAGCATTCTTTAGATATGACACCAGGCTTTCTAGCGCGCGGCCCGCTTAACCAGGCGCGACAGTTTTACTGATTGACAATACAGATTTGCGCACGCCAGTACAGTTTTGAGTAGGCTACCAGACATTATTAACCCTGATTGTGTAGCTCGATGACTTCGGCATTGCCAGGGTCGTGAGATTTCGCGGTATCATTGCGTAACGCCTCAATCCTGTTCAAATACTTATCGTCCACAAGACCCGTGACATACTCGCCATCAAAAACTGAACACTCAAAACGATCAATCGAAGCATTAATACCCGCAGCACATTCAATCAGATCTTCCAGATCTTGGTAAACCAGCCAATCCACACCAATGTATTCAGCTATTTCTTCCACGGTATGACCGTGTGCAACAAATTCAGTCACCGCGGGCATATCAATGCCATAAACATTAGGATACCGAACCGGCGGTGCCGCAGAAGCTAAGTACACCTTGTTCGCGCCCGCGTCTCTCGCCATCTGGACTATCTGTTTGGACGTGGTTCCCCTGACAATAGAGTCGTCCACTAGCAAGACGTTCTTGCCACGAAACTCGAGTTCCACAGGGCTTAGTTTACGGCGAACTGATTTCTTTCGTTCCGCCTGGCCTGGCATGATGAAGGTCCTCCCTATGTATCGATTCTTTACAAGGCCTTCCCTGTATTTCACGCCTAGCCTGAAGGCCATCGGCAGTGCAGAAGTACAACTGGTATCGGGTATCGGGATAACAACATCAATATCATTGTCCGGATAAAGTCTAAGAATTTTGTCCGCAAGCTTTTCGCCCATCTTTAGGCGGGCCTTGTACACTGAAACTTCGTCGATAACCGAGTCGGGGCGAGCCAGATAAACATACTCAAATATGCAGGGGCTATAGGTCACCGCTGGCGTACATTGTCGGATATGTATGTTGCCATCGGATTCGATATAAACCGCCTCCCCGGGCTTAATGTCAGCCACCAGTTCGAAGCCCAAAACACTCAATGCCACTGACTCAGACGCAATCATGTACTCGACGCCCTTTGATGACTCACGTTTGCCGTAAACCAGCGGCCTGATACCAAAGGGGTCGCGGAACCCGACAATGCCGTAACCTGTGATCAGGCAAACAACGGCATAAGCACCAACCGCTCTTTGGTGAACACTAGCGATGGCCTTAAAGATTTCATCCGGAGACGTCCGAAGCGACGACACTTCTTGAAGTTCGTGCGCAAAAACGTTGAGTAAAACCTCCGAATCGGAATTGGTATTGATGTGTCGTCGGTCCGAGCGGAAAAGATCTTCATTCAACTCGTTGGCGTTCGTCAGGTTGCCGTTGTGGGCAAGACAGATACCAAAGGGAGAGTTTACGTACATGGGCTGCGCTTCAGCGGAAGTGGACGACCCAGCCGTAGGGTACCTCACATGGGCTATCCCCATGTTGCCTTTGAGGCGATCCATATGATCTTGCCGGAAAACATCCCGCACCAAGCCGTTTCGCTTTCGAAGATTAAGCCGGTCACCATCGCAAGTAACCATCCCTGCGGCATCCTGACCCCGATGCTGTAAAAGTGTGAGCGCATCATAGAGCTCGTGGCTTACATCACCTTTACCTACCATCCCTGCTATGCCGCACATGGTATCTCCTTCAGGTTCCCACCTGTTCCGGACTACTGATTAACACTGATTCCGGACTGCTACCGGGCCTTACCTTATGATTTTTTTCCAGGAAACCTTCACCTTGCTCCCATAAAACGGGACCCAACTCTTCAATCACATTGACTATCTGAGGTATAAACTGAGACTGCCGGTACCAATCATTCTCTTCTACAGGCAAGACGTAATGCATGAGCGCGACGACGACCAAGACGATAACACCGCCGCGGGCAAAACCGAAAAACGTACCAAGCAACCTGTCCAAACCGCTGAGCCCGGTCATCCTCACAAACTCGCCAACCAGATAGTTAACCATCCCCCCTACCATTAATGTTGCAATGAAAAGTACAACGAAAGACGCACCGAAACGCAGGGAGTCAATTTCAATATAGGGCGCAAGCACGACCGTAAACTGGCCGGCAAAAACACGTGCTATGAAGACAGCGGCAATCCAGGTGATAAGGGAAAGCGCCTCCTTAACAAATCCGCGGCGCAGGCTAATCAGTGTCGATATCCCGAGCACCGCGACGATCACCCAGTCAACCGTTGACAATGTCATCCTCCGAGCAGCTCCAGGTCTTCTTCAATTCTGTAACGTACGATACGACCTTTCAATTTCAGCTTTGCTTCTATTTCCAGGTTTTTTTTAACCAGTGTTTCCTTGCTACTGGAGGGACCCACAAACACTCGATAAATTTCACCGTCATTCGTATTCGCATGAAGGATGTAGGAACGGTAATTCTCGCCCCGAAGCTGCGCACGCAGACGGGTGGCATTGTCTTCCTTCTGAAAGCTACCAAGCTGCAGGCTCCAATTGACGGGCAACTGATTTTTATCAAGTGTATAGTCGGGTGCAAACTCATAATTCGTTTCGTCTACCACTTCTTTGGGTAAACGCGCCTCGCTGGCTTTCTCCATCTGCTCAATCTTCCGCATGACGTCTTGAACGGTGATGTCCGCGAGATCTATTTTAGGTGGTGCAGGCATATCGGTAGCGATACGAACTCGGTCTTCCTCGGTGCCGTCGAGTAACAACGGCAGCAGGATAATCGCTAGCGACGTGAGGATAACGGCGCCGGTCAGGCGTTGTTTTAGCTTTGCATCCACGTGACGAGTGATCCCGATCCCTGTGTTAATTTTTCGTTAAGGCTACCTGACCCAAGAGGTGCAATACGCCAGATACCACGGGAAAGGAGCCACAGACCATAATCAAATCGGCTGGGTTCGCCTCTTTCCTAGCACCCTCTAACGCGTCGCCAATGCTAACATAGGTCTCTACCTTTCCAGTGGGTTTAACTGATAAACGTCGCAAAAGCTCATCTGCATCCTCACCCCGAGCCTCTCCCAGACTCGCCAGATGACAGGTCTTGAATAGCGGCATCAATATCTCCGACACCGATTCAATATCTTTGTCTTTATACATACCAATCACCGCATGAATGTCCCTTCCATCCCAATCCGCGCGTAGGTGCTCTGCCAAGCTGATCGCCGCCGCAGGATTGTGCGCAACATCGAGTAAAACCTCACACTTATCTTCGATAACGGTTCTACGCCCTGTCAGGCGTGTGGTTCGGCCAATTTCTTGCGAACTAGAAACATCCCAGCCCAGCAACTTTGACGCCTGTTGCGCCGCGTCGAAACTATCCAGGGGCAAAACCGTGTCGATGCCTTCTGACGGGTCGAAATCACGACCGATAATAGACAGTGAAGCGCCCAGTTCAGCGGCATACTCGTAAACAGATTCGGGAGGGTCTCGGTCCACCACGACGCAACTCACTCCAGCACGCATGATCCCGGCCTTTTCGCGTGCGATCTCTGCCCTGGTGTTACCAAGCCAGTCCTGGTGGTCCAGTGATATAGAAGTGATAATTGTCAGGTCAGGGTTAACGATATTCATCGCGTCCAGCCTCCCCCCCAAACCCACTTCCAGAATGGCGACATCGACTTTTTGCTCGCAGAACAGAAACAGGGAAGCGAGTGTCGCAAACTCAAAGTAGGTTAGCGTGATTTCGTTCCTGGCTAACTCAATTTCCTGAAAAGCACGAACAATCGCCTCATCTGAAACAGATATCCCATCAATCGCTATTCGTTCGTTGAACTTGTGGATATGCGGTGAGGTCGATTTACCCACACTGAGCCCATTGGCCATAGCAAAGCGCTCGAGGTATTCACAGGTTGAGCCCTTGCCATTAGTGCCGGCCACCAAAATAGTCGTGACGGCGGGGTGCAGTAGCCTTAGTCGATGCCCAACTTCGCTGACCCGGCTTAAGCCAAGGTCCCAGCCTACAGGATGGACTTCCAGAATGTAGTTAAGCCACTGGTCAAGGGAGCGCGCCCGGTCAGTCAATGGCTGACCGGATCTCACTAACAAACTGTCCTACCTCGTCATTCAATTTCTTAAGGTCATCTTTGTGTTCTGCCATCAATTTAACGATAGCAGAGCCTACCACCGCGCCATCAGATACCTGTGCAACTGCCCTAGCACCCGGACCATCGCTAACGCCAAAACCCACCATGATGGGCAGATGACTAAGTTTTTTAAACCGATCCATCTTTTCCGTCACATCACCGATGTCCAGGTTACCGGCACCGGTCGTACCCTTCAACGATACGTAATAAACGAAACCCTTAGATGCTCGACAAATCATCTGAGCTCTTTCATCGGTCGTCGTTGGCGCAAGCAGATAAACCGGCTCTATGTCGTTCGCTTCCAGAAACGCGGACATACCGACCGCCTCTTCTGGCGGCAGGTTCACAATAATCGTGCCGTTGACCCCTGCTTTAGCCGCTCTAACAGCGAAATTTTCATATCCCATTGCCTCAACGGGGTTCAGATAACCCATCAGAACAATTGGCGTCTCCTTGTCAGATTGACGAAATTCTGCCGCCATCTCCAGGCAGTTACTCAGGGAAACGTTATGAGCCAACGCACGCTCATGGGCCAACTGAATCACTGGACCTTCCGCTTCCGGGTCAGAAAAGGGAACGCCCAATTCAATAACGTCCACTCCGCTCGCTACTAACCTGTGCATTAACGGAATAGTCGCGCCTGGTTCCGGGTCACCGGCCACAATATACGCGACCAGCGCCTTTTTATTATTGGCCACTAACGATTTCAGTTTTTCGGACAGCATACCCATCTTATTTGTCACCGCTTCTAGTCAATTGAGATACCGTCCAGCTTGGCCACGGTTGGAATGTCTTTGTCACCACGTCCCGAGAGGTTGATTACGATACTTTCATCGGGGCTCATCTGACTTGCGAGCTTTAAGCCATAAGCCACTGCATGCGACGATTCCAGTGCAGGTAAGATCCCTTCAAGCTTGTTCAACGCTCTGAAGGCATCCAGCGCCTCCTCGTCGTCTATGGACACGTACTCTGCTCGTTTAATATCTTTTAAAAATGCGTGTTCAGGTCCAACACCCGGATAGTCTAGCCCTGCCGAAACGCTGTGTGTCTCAACAATCTGACCGTCCGCATCGCCCATAAGGTAGGTTCGGGTACCGTGAAGCACACCAACAACGCCCTCATTCAGGGGGGCAGCATGTTTGCCGCTCGCTAACCCGTAACCCGCCGCTTCAACGCCGACTAACCTAACTTCACGGTCCTCAAGGAATGGGTAGAAGATTCCCATCGCATTAGAGCCACCACCAACGCAGGCAACAATGGCATTGGGCAATCCGCCATGTTGGGCTGCAAACTGTGTTTTTGTCTCTTCACCTATGACCGCCTGGAAATTACGCACCAGCATCGGGTAAGGGTGGGGACCGGCAACCGTTCCGATAATATAGTGCGTATCGTCGACATTAGTCACCCAATCCCGCATCGCCTCATTCAGAGCGTCCTTCAGCGTCTTCGAACCTGAATTCACGGGTACCACTTCTGCACCCAACAATTTCATCCGATAAACGTTAAGACTCTGACGCTTAATATCTTCACTGCCCATATAGACCTGACACTCAAGACCAAACCGGGCAGCGACGGTAGCTGAGGCCACGCCATGCTGCCCTGCGCCTGTCTCTGCGATAATTCTGGGCTTGCCCATGTACTTAGCGAGCAGCGCCTGGCCGATACAATTGTTAATCTTGTGAGCGCCTGTGTGGTTCAAGTCCTCTCTTTTCAGGTAGATCTTGGCGCCACCAGCTTGCGTCGTCAGCCTTTGTGCAAAATAGAGCGGCGAAGCGCGCCCTACGTATTCCGAGAGGTCACGCTGAAGCTCTTCCTGAAAAGTCGTGTCCTTACGTAACCGATAGTACTCAGATTCCAATTTCTGCAGCGCTGCCATCAGTGTCTCTGACACAAACTTTCCGCCAAACTGGCCAAAGTGGCCCGACTCATCAGGATAGGTAAACAAACTTTCGTTCTGACCGTCTACATTACTCATTACTACTCCTGTCAGCGGCTCGCACCGCCTCAACAAATTTTTTCATTTCCGCCATATCCTTCACACCCTTAGACCGCTCGACGCCGCCACTGACATCGACGGCATAGGGATGGGTGGCCGCGATGGCAGCACCAACATTAGCGGCAACCAACCCACCAGCTAGGACCAGGGGCTGGCCTAAATCTGGCAAGAGACTCCAGTCAAACGTTTTGCCCGTCCCACCAAACTGGCCATCAGTTGCCGTATCCACCAAGATTCCCTGGGACGATTCAAAAGACTGCGCTTCTTCCTTTATCTGATCTCCACGGGTCGCCCTTAAAGCCTTCATGTAAGGATATCCCAATGACTCACAATATTCGGGCGTTTCGTCGCCATGGAACTGCAATAGGCCCAGACGCACTTCCCTAAGAATACGATTCACATCGACTAATGGTTCATTTACAAATAACCCAACCGTGGTGACAAATGCGGGGACCTTGGCGCAAATCTCGGCGGCTTTCTCTGGCGAGATGTATCTAGCGCTTCTTTTATAGAAATTAAAGCCGAGCGCATCAGCACCAGAAGCCACAGCATTAGAAGCATCCTCATGATTAGTGATGCCACAAATTTTGATCCGAGTCCGCGTCAACCTGAATACCGCCTGCCCTAAGAAGGGCGCGAGTTTAGCAAAACAGCGCCAACTCGACTAACCCTTACTTTGATCACCTGACCGAACGTCGGATAAATCTGTGAATTGAAGAAAATGGGGTAATCTGGGGCGCTTAGGGATACCCGTACCTGCCGGGTAATCTACGTCTACGAGATACAAACCATTGGGCGACGCCGTCATTCCAGCGAGCTTCCTGTCTTTTTTTGACATCAGTTCCCCAATCCAGGTGACGGGTTTTTGTCCAGACCCGATATCAAGAAGTGTTCCTGCTATATTCCTGACCATATGATGAAGAAATGCGTTTGCCTTGATATCTATAGCGACAATATCGCTATACCGTTTCACACCCACGCTCAGAACGTTGCGCATCGGCGTGTTCGACTGGCAGTTCGCCGCCCTAAAAGAACTAAAGTCAGCTTCCCCAACAAACGATTGAGCTGCTTCGTCCATAACCCCGGCGTCTAGTACGCGGCGTTCACGGGTCAGATATTCTGGCATCAGAGCTGAACGGATTGGGTTACTATGAACCAGGTATAAATAATGCCGCGCAAGGGCCGTTCGTCTTGCGTCAAAGTCATCTGCAACCTGACCGGCCCACTCGACCGAAACATGATCCCCCAGATGTGCGTTGACACCCATCACCCATGCTTTATTTGGCCGATCAACGGCGCAGTCGAAATGCACCACCTGTTTAGTAGCATGGACACCAGTATCCGTTCTGCCTGCGCAGTGAACGACAATATCCCGGTCTGCAACTATCGATAACGCACGACTAAGCTCTCGTTGAACCGTCGGTAGGTTTTCGCTTTGGTATTGCCAGCCATGAAATGACTGGCCATTGTAGGCGACGATTAATGCTGTCCGTGGCACAGTTTTCTCAGGCTTTACCGGATATTACCCAGAAGCTCGTTAGCTTCGCCGATCTGAGCCTCATCTCCTTCGCTAAGCACCGCTTCCAGCAGGGGTTTGGCTCCGCCATTATCGCCCATTTCGATGTACGCCCTAGCGAGATCAAGCTTGGAACCTGCATCTTCCTCAAGGTTCAACTCATCGTCATCATCAGCAAAGCCCAGGTCAAACTCACCATCGTCATCGAGATCTAACTCGACAGCATCATCATCAACAAGCTCAAGGATGTCATCGTCGCCGAACTCAAGAATGTCATCGTCGTCAAGCTCAAGGACGTCATCGTCGTCAAGCTCAAGGACGTCATCGTCGTGAAGCTCAAGGACGTCATCGTCGTCAGGCTTAAGCGTATCATCGTCGTCGTGCTCAAGGACGTCATCGCCGTCAAGCTCAAGGAGGTCATCGCCGTCAAGCTCAAGGACGTCATCGTCATCAGGCTCTAGGATGTCATCGTCGCCAAGCTCAAGGACGTCATCGTCGTCGTGCGCAACGATATCATCGTCGTCATACTCAAGGACGTCATCGGCGCCAAGCTCAAGGGTGTCATCGGCGTCAAGCTCTAGGAAATCATCGGCGCTAAGCTCAAGGACGTCATCGTCGCCAAGCTCAAGGGTGTCATCGGCGTCAAGCTCTAGGACATCATCGTCAAGCTCTAGGATATCATCGTCGTCTAGGTCGAGATCCAGATCCAAGTCTAGTACATCGTCTTCACCGTCGATAACATCATCACCGAAATCCAAGTCGATTTCGTTATCTAGTCCCAGCGCCAGGTCTAGGTCTTCTTCCGCTTCCTTGCTTAAGACGGTCCCTTCTTCGAGCGATGCATCCAAGTCAAGGTCAAAATCTGAGTCACCAAGCTCCAATGCTTCCTCTAGGTTTAACACTTCACCAATATCTGTCGTGAGACCAAGATCGGTGTCATCCGTTTCCGCCTCCAGATCACTTATATCGTCAAGGTCTTCCAGATCCAGATCCAGATCGAAGGATAAATCGTCATCATCAATACCTGAATCTTCCATTGCGGCGATTGGTTCGGACGAAACGGCTGCAACGTCTAGGTCTAGGTCTAGGTCTAGGTCTAGGTCTAGGTCTAGGTCTGAAGTATCAGCGCCAGCTAGTATCTCTGCCTGAAGTTCCGCACCTTCGCTGGTGGCGTCATCGTCCGCAAGCAGCTTCAATTGTTCGTACTGCAGGTTAAAGGCAGCCGCATCTTCCGTCTGAACGTAAACCTCAAGCAACCTTAGCTGGATATCGGTTCGCTGCGGCTCGTTCTCGATAGCCTTCTGAAGGAAACTTATCGCCTGAGGAAATCTGCCATAATCAATGTAAATTTCTGCCTCACCGATAACGTCATTTGTTTGCTGCGTAAAATCCTCATCGAATTCTTCAATTTCTTCTTCGGCCCTGTCTTCAGTAACGCCATCGGTCGCCTCATCCCCAAGATCGTTCGAAGATGGCTGTGGATGGTCCTCTTCGATTATTGTCTCTGAGAATTCATTGTCGTCTAGTTGGAATTCCTGTCTGCGCTTGCGAAGCATCATGAGCGCGCCGGCAACCAGCCCTATCAGGAGCACGCCAATCGCGCCCAGCACCACGGGGCTAGTAAGCAGAGAAGCGCTGGCCTCTTGCTGGACGACAACAGGCACCACTGGCGGAGTAATCGTCTCGGCCGCCTGACGTTCTAATTCAGCTCTAAGAGCGGCAAGTTGATCATCTTTCAGTTTAACTAATTCACTCAACGTCTCTACCTGACCATCAATGTAGGACAAACGCGCATTTAATTCGCTATTGGCTCGCTGAGACCGGTCCAGGTCTTCCCTTGCCACGGCGAGTGAATTTTCCAATTCATCGGCCCTCGTGTCGTCCCGGCCAGACCGCGCACCCGACTGATCAGCTGCAAGCAGCTTCAGCTCCCCATTATCGCGGTCATCCGAGCCAGCAGCACCGCCACTCGCAGCACGTCTTGCGTCAATCTGGGTAACATCACTGGCGATATAGTCTTCAAATTCCTGATTCTGCACGAGAACTTCTACATCCGCTTCTTCCAAAGTTTCTGCACGAATCTCACTTTCGTCGGGAATTCTGAGTACGTAGCCTGCTTTCAACAGATTAATGTTATTGCTGATAAACGCCTCAGGGTTCGCGCGCTGCAACGCCAGCATCGTTTGCTGGACGGAAGTCCTCTCATTTGGTCTAACCTTTGACGCAATCGTCCATAGCGTATCGCCTCGTCCGGTCACGCCGTATTCTTCATCTCCGGTAACAACCCCTTGTGTTCGACTGTTGCCGGCAGAACGCACCGGGGGAATTTCGAGCCCGCTGCCTGAACGACTGCCGGATTGCGTTGGTGCAATCCTCCCGCTGGACGCATTGCCACCGGACGTACTTCCAACAGCCGCGCTTCCAATAGACCAGCTGGGTTCAATCTTTTCAATGCCTTCGCTGCTAAATACAGGCGGATCCAGCAGTACGATGTACTCCCTTAAAATACGACCGTTAGGCCATAACACTTCCACGATAAAATTCAGAAAGGGCTCAATAATGGGTTTTCTGCTGGTGATATGAACAATGTGAGTGCCGTCTTCACGCAGCTGGGCGTTGAATCGGAGATCGGTCAGATGGTAGTCGCGGTTGACCCCTACCCGCTCGAAATCTTCCTCGGCGGCAAGGCTAGGAATAATTTCAACTTGCTCAAGGTCTCCTGTATTTAACAGGACGATCTCGGCATCGAAGCGCTGGTTTAATGCAGATTTAAGATCGAGCTCGCCCAACCCTAACGCAAAGGCGCTACCGCAATAAAGAGCAAGGAGTATCACCGGCAGCAACCTGAGCCTTTGTATCATCATTACTCTCTTTACTCCCACGTCTCTGCTCCCACGTCTCTTCAGAGATTTTCTATCGATGCCAGACACTATTCAATCCGCGCAGCAAAACCTTCGATTATCATTAACCTGAAGGTAAAACCTCGAAACGATCTCTAATAGTAGCGTTAAGTATCGCTTATTGAAGACTTTTTATCAAAACTTCGGCAATTTGTATACTGTTTAGCGCCGCCCCTTTGCGAACGTTATCGGAAACTATCCAAAGGTTTAAACCCCTTTCTGTCGAGATGTCTTTCCTGATCCTGCCGACAAAAACGGGGTCAGTTCCGGCTGCATCCCGGACGGGGGTCGGAAAATCAGGGCCTACCCGTTCATCAATCACCTTAACCCCTGGCGCTGATGCCAATAATGCTGTTGCCTGTTCTGCAGTTATTGCTTGGTTCGTCTCTATATGGACAGCTTCGCTATGGCCAAAGAATACCGGTACACGGACGCAGGTTGGATTAACCTCGATTGACTCATCTTCAAAGATTTTTTTTGTCTCCCACACCATTTTCATCTCTTCCATTGAGTAACCGTTCTCCTGAATGTCGCCAATTAGGGGAATAGCGTTGAAGGCGATCTGCTGCGGGTACACATCTTGTTCAATGGGCTGTGCATTCAACAGCTTGGCTGTCTCGGTTGCCAGGGCTTCTACTCCGCGCTTACCTGAGCCAGAAACGGCCTGGTAAGTCGCAACATTGATTCGGCTAATACCTACAGCATCGTAAATGGGTTTAAGCGCAACCAGCATCTGGATTGTCGAACAATTAGGGTTCGCGATAATCCTGCGATCTCCATATTCAGAGATCATATGCGAGTTAACTTCAGGAACAACCAAAGGGACATCTTTATCACGGCGAAACTGAGAAGTATTGTCGATGACGATACACCCCGCTGCTGCCGCCTTAGGCGCAAACTCGGCTGAAATAGCACCGCCCGCCGAAAACAATCCAATCTGCACCTGGCTGAAATCAAACGTCTCCAGATTCTGCACGGACACGGACTTACCGCGGAACTGGAGTCTCTTTCCCTCGGACCTCTCACTTGCCAATAAATACAGCTTTCGAACAGGGAAAGCCCGTTCTTCAAGGATCTCCAGCATCACTTCGCCCACCGCGCCGGTGGCGCCTACTATCGCAACGTCAAATTCTTTCATCTTTTTTTCCTGATTTGCTAATGGCGCGCAGTCTAGAACCTCATTTGATATAAAACAAATTCATATTTATCATCAAACCGATAACAAACTGTAATGCGAAGACAGGTCCCATAGGACGACAGAAGCTCAGGCGAACACCGGCAGACTTGGACGCTTCCGCTATCGATCACCGCGGGATCTGCACTCTATTTGAGGCCCGCACGCTACAGGCGAGAAGCAAATGTTAAGTAGACGGCCATAAATAATGGAAATAGACACCCTAAAAGCCTTCCTGGCCGTCGCCGAAACCGGTTCCTTTAGCCAGGCGGCCGACCGCATGCACCTGACGCAGCCTGCTATCAGCAAAAGAGTCGCCCAACTTGAGCAACAACTTAATGCCCGGCTGTTCGATCGCATTGGACGAACAGTGCGCCTGACCGAGGCCGGTAATTCACTGGTATACCGCGCCAATTTGATTCTGCAGCAGGTTGAAGACACAGCACGCGCCATCCGCAACCTGAACGGCGAAGTTAGTGGCCAACTCTCACTCGCGACCAGCCACCATGTGGGCCTCTGGCGCCTGCCCAATGTCCTTAGCGGGTACATCGTGAAATATCCAGAGGTCAACCTTGACCTGCATTTTATGGATTCCGAAGTTGCCCATGAACGTATCATTCACGGCGAATTGGAAATGGCTATTATCACCCTGGCACCCACGCCCCATGAGCGGTTGATCGCTGAGCCCATCTGGCGGGATGAACTGGTATTCGTCTGTTCACGGGAACATAACCTGGCCGTAAGAAAAAATGTCACGATTAATGAGCTCGCTGAATATTCAGCCATCCTGCCAGACATGACGACATTTACGGGCAGAATCGTCAAAGGGATGTTTAAGGATCATGATCTAAGACTAGAGACAAGCATGTCCACCAACTACCTGGAAACCATTAAGATGTTAATCGGCGTCGGACTCGGCTGGAGTGTGTTACCAAAGACGATGGTGGGTGATGATGTTGTGGTGCTTGATATTGATATCGACATTGATCTTGCCCGCACACTTGGCGTAATCCACCACGTCAACAGGACCTTATCCAACGCAGGCAAAGCCTTTATTGACCTTCTACGAGGCGCGTCCGATTACTCGCGCTAACCGAGCTCTTCGAGCGCCTGCTATTCGAATGGCGCTCGCCTAAACAGCTTTTCCTTAAATGGAGCTTTCCCTTAAATGGAGCGTTCACTTAAATGGAGCGTTCACTTAAATGGAGAGGGTACCTGTACATCCGCATTCTGGCCGCGATGCCGAAGCAGATGATCCATGAGTACTATCGCGAGCATCGCTTCTGCGATAGGTGTTGCCCGAACGCCGACACACGGATCGTGCCTGCCTTTAGTCACAATCTCAGTTTCACGGCCTTCTTTATCCACCGTTCTTGATGCCGTGGTTATGCTGGAAGTAGGCTTTAGTGCAATGCTCGCGACAATATCCTGCCCGGTTGAGATTCCACCCAGAATCCCGCCCGCATGATTAGATAGAAAACCATCACTGGTCATCTCATCGCGGTGCTCGGTACCACGTTCAGTAACCACTGAAAAACCCCGGCCAATCTCCACGCCCTTAACGGCGTTAATGCTCATCAACGAACCGGCAACCTCGGCATCCAGCTTATCGAACACTGGCTCTCCCAGGCCCGGGATCATGCCAGACGCTACGACGGTTATTTTCGCACCAATACTATCGCCGTCACGTCGCAACTGCTCTATTAACGCTTCCATCTCAGAAACTTTACTGACATCGGGGCAGAAAAACGGATTGTTACCGACTTCGTCCCAGTCAATTATTTCGGATGTGATGTCACCCATTTGAGCCAGATAGCCACGCACAACAATGCCATGGCGCTCCTGCAGGTATTTTTTAGCGATAGCACCAGCCGCGACTCGCATCGCAGTCTCTCTGGCAGACGACCTGCCGCCACCGCGGTAGTCTCTAAAACCATACTTTTGCTGGTACGAAAAATCCGCATGAGCCGGTCTAAATTTGTCTTTGATCTCGGAGTAGTCTCTGGACCGCTGGTCCTCGTTCTCAATCAAGAGCCCAATTGATGTCCCCGTTGTAACGCCTTCAAATACCCCGGAGAGAATTCGAACTTTATCGCCTTCCTTTCGCTGGGTTGCAAACTTACTGGTACCAGGTTTTCTACGGTCAAGGTCTACCTGTATGTCAGCTTCGTCAAGAACCAGTCCAGGTGGACACCCGTCTACCACACAGCCAAGTGCTGGACCATGACTTTCGCCGAAGGTCGTGACCTTAAACATTTCACCAATACTACTGCCGGGCATGACTAACTCCTGATGTCGAACGACACTATATGCACGTTCGACGCTGGGTTTTAACGATGTTTACAGCGGGGGCGCGAATACCGAAAACCACGAACAAGGACCTTGTTCGCTGTTTTCGCCAACGCTTCCCTAGCTTGAAATAAGCGAAAGGAATTCCATTCGTGTGATCTGGTTATCCCGGAAACTTCCCAGCATAACTGAAGTTTTCATCTTTGAGTTTTGCTTTTCAACACCACGCATCATCATGCACATGTGCTGGGCCTCGATGATAACGCCAACCCCGGAGGCTTCCGTCACCTCTTGGATCGCATCGGCAATCTGCTTGGTAAGGTTCTCCTGAATCTGTAGTCTGCGAGCGTACATGTCAACAATTCTGGCGACTTTAGATAGCCCCAGAACTTTTCCGGTTGGCACGTAAGCGACGTGGCACTTCCCGATAAATGGCAGCATATGATGCTCACACATCGAGTAAAGCTCGATATCCTGAACCAGGATCATCTCGCTGGTCTCTGAGCCGAACAACGCGTTGTTCACCACCTGTTCCAACGTTTCACTGTAGCCCCGGGTCAGAAAGCTCATTGCTTTTGCTGCTCGAGCCGGTGTGTCCAGCAAGCCACCGCGAAGCGGGTCCTCGCCAATCATTTCCAAAATGGAACGGTACTCTTCTTCCATGTGTTTTCTACGTTTCCCAAGTCAAAGCCAACAGGATGGAGACGATACGGGATTGCCAGACGTTCTTCAAACTTAGCCCGCACTAACTTAGCGCGTTCTAACCTAAAAAAAGTCAAATCGCCAGCACCTCCTGGATCACGTCCGGCGGTGTATCCTCCGGCAGGCCAACAATATCCGTCATACCACCAAACCTGTTCGTGAGGGCCCCAACCAGTTCATCATGACGACCGACTGCGGCAAAAAGATGCACAACATCGTCAGAAATCTCTTTGGTCATCTCGTCCCACTGCCCTTTCTTGGACATTTCATTCAGTTTTAAACCAAGATCCTGAAGGCCATGCACCTCGAACACCGGCCAGTAAGATGGTGTTGAACCATAGAAACCGATGCGCATCCGCACCCACTCAAACAGTTTCTGTACGGCTTCATCATCCGCTCCCGTCGCCACAAACCCGCCACCTGATATTTCAAACTGTTCGCGGCTTCTTCCCGCCTGCTCAAGCCCCTTTTCGAGTTTAGGCATCACCTTTTCCTGCAGGTACTTGCGGGTACAGAAACCATGAAGCATGACCCCATCACATTCTTCAGCTGCTACCTTCATCATTGCCGGACCAACGGCCGCGATCTGAATTTTTGGCAACGGCGTCCTCAGGGGCTCCGGTGTGAAGTTCGGCGTCATCAATGAAAACTGGTAATGTTCACCTTGGTAATCGAGCCTGGTGCCATTTTCCCAGCAATCCCAAATCGCCCTGACAGATTGAACATACTCCCTTATTCTTGGCGCCGGCGGACTCCATGGCACACTGAATCGCCTGACATTGTGACCTTTCACCTGACTGCCAAGGCCAAGGGTAAACCGCCCCTTAGACGCTGCCTGAATATCCCATGACAGCATCGCGGTGGACATGGGTGATCGGGCGAACGCAATGGAAACGCTGGTTCTTAAATTCAGAACCTTCGATTGCGTGGCTGCAATTGCCAGCGGCAGAAAGGCATCCTGCTTGTTCTCCTGCGCAGAAAGATCGGTAAACCCAAGTGTTTCAAGGTTCTCGCACAGACCACCGATATCATTCAGGTCGTGGCCCGATACTGAGGTTAGAATTCTCATGACGGTTCCTTCAATTTCCTATCCAGTTTGATCCAGCAGCATAGGTTCCAACAAGTGCCGATGATACGCCTCATCACCAAACTGATACTGGCACCATAACGCTCGGCGCAGGTACAACTGGGCGTCACAATCATAAGTGAACCCGAACCCACCATGGAACTGGACCGCCCGGTCACCAGCAAAAGCAAAAGCTGCCGACCCATGGGCTTTCGCCATTCGAAGCGCCACCTCGGCCTCATCGGTGTTGCCTTCTGCCAACCGTGTCGCGGCATGATAGAGATGCGAGCGCATGGCTTCAAGATCAAGCAGTATCTTTACCGTTGGATGCTTAAGCGCCTGGTAACTACCAATGACCTTGTCGAACGCCTTTCTGGTATTCAGATACTCAACGATAGTATGAATCGAACCAACCAGGCCACCTGCGATCTCTGCCGAAAGAAGCAGAAGTGACGCAAACTCTATGGCCTGGAAATCACTTCCTTTCAACAATTGATCAAGCGGCACGGTTATCCCATCCAGGTCGAGTTGATAACTTCGCCGGGTCTCGTCGATCACCACTTCCCTGTGCAGATTGCCAGCGGGTATCTGTTCCCGCTTAACCAGCACCAACCTCGCCTGCGCTTCAAAGTTAACTGACACAATACAAAAATCCGAGGTGTCTGCATCCGTAACAAAGCACTTGGTCCCGGAAAGCTCAAGCCTATCAGCCCGCTCCACAGCCTGTGCGCCTATTTCGTCCAGCAACCAACTACCGTTAGGTTCTGTCAGCGCCATAGATCCTATAGCGCCGGAAACAATCTTCGGCAACCATTCTTCTTTCTGGGTACGACTCCCCGAAGTAGCCAGACATTCACTGGCAATAATTGCACCGCTATAGGGACTACCCATCAGGTATCTGCCCATACTCTCGGCAACGGGCACCACGCACGATAAACCCAGGCCCAGACCACCAAACTCTTCAGCAACATTAATGCCCAACCAACCCAGTTCTGTTATCTCTTGCCAGGTTGCGGCATCAATCTGGTCTGCACCCAACCGAGCCCGCACAGTTTCAATAGGGGAATGTTTCCGACAAAACTCTGTCGCAGTATCAAGCAGCATTGCCTGTTCTTCGCTAAACGCTATCTGGTCACTCATTCATCAACCCCTAACTTTTCGGTAGGCCAAGCACCCGCTCGCCAACGATATTATGTTGAATTTCAGATGTTCCACCACCAATCGTGCCGCTAAAGGAATTGAAGTAGGAACGTTGCCACTTGCCACCGTCGATAGCTTCCTCGGACACGAAACGTGCCCCATTGGCTCCCTGAAGAGATACCGCTAATTGACACATTCTGCGTTTCAGTTCAGAGCCTCTTAGCTTTCCCGACATTGGAACCGCAGCCGGCCAATCAGTGGCAAGCGCAGGAATTCTTGCGCGGGCAGACATCAACTGGTTACCCCTTGACTCAGTCATTAGCTGAACCAACTGGCTGCGAATATGCGGATCTTCTATCGCCGGCTTGCCGTTTCTCATTGCCCGCCTCGATAGCTCAACAACATCGTTAATACTGAGCTCCATCGTGGCTATTCCACCGGCCTGGCCTCCCGTTGCTCCCCGCTCAAAGGTCAGCGTCACCATCGCTATGTTCCAGCCGTCACCCTCACTACCCATCAGACAGTCGGCGGGAATTCGCGCGTCGTCAAAATAAGTTTGGCAGAAACCATATTCACCCGTCAGTTTTTGAATGGGCTTCGGGTCTATTCCTTCAACCTGCATTGGCGCCAGAAAATAACTCAACCCGGCGTACTTATTAGCACCGCTGGATGAGGTTCTTGCGAGTAATATCATGTACTTTGCGTAGGTCCCTAAACTGGTCCATATCTTGGACCCATTGATCACGTAATCATCACCATCGCGGACTGCACGGCACTGCGAGTTGCCAAGGTCAGAACCCGCCTCTGGTTCAGAAAACCCCTGACACCAGATGTCTTCGGCACTAAGAATATTCTTAATATATTTTTGCTTATCTTTCTCTGTGCCCATCTTGAGGATCAGGGGACCAGCCCAGTTCAACCCTATGGTGTTTGGCATGAAGGGCAGGCGCTGGCTTGCCATCTCTTGTGTCGCTATATCCTGGAACACCTGGGGCATGCCCCTACCACCATATTCTTCAGGCCACGCCATACCCAAATAGCCTGCCTCATAAACTTTCCGCTGCCAGTCCCTGAGGAACTCAAACTGCAAATCAGTACCGACTTCCATGAATGTCTCGGGAAGGAGAAACCCCGGGTCGGATGGTTTATTTTCATTGAACCAGGCAGAAACACCCTCGCGAAATTCATTCAGTTCAATATCTGTGGTATTCGTCATCAGGCTCTACCTGGTTGTCTTGTGATTTGGAGTGGTCAATCTAACACACTTGATTAACCCACTATGCGGGCCCCACCGGGATAGGTTTGATTTACCTGCACCACTGGTCGTAATACTTCAATTGATTTATTTGTGTTACTTTTGACCCTCGCCGCCATCTCTACATGCGTGGAAAAACCACCAAAGGAAAAATGTAAATGCCTATCCTGGATTCGAAGATAGATACACGTTCTGAACAGTTTCAGCAGAACAGATCTGACATGATGAAAATGTTAGGCCTATTGGATGGTCTTCTGGAAGAAGCCTCGGAGGGTGGCGGCACCGAGGCCATTGCTCGGCTTCGTTCCCGGGACAAAATGCCGATCAGGGAAAGAATCTCACATGCTCTGGACAGGGACTCCCCTTTCCTGGAAATCAGCCCCCTAGCCGCATGGCGCTCTCCTTTCGCTATAGGCTCTGGTTTTGTTGTCGGTATTGGCGTCATCGAAAATGTCGAGTGCGTTATCTTAGGTCATGACCCATCTGTCAGAGCCGGCGCGTTTAACCAATTCAATTCAAAAAAACTAATGCGCGGGCTAGAGATAGCAAGGGTAAACCGGTTGCCCTATGTCCAGTTCGTCGAATCCGCCGGAGCAGACCTCAGAGGTGAGGCTGGCGAAGACCCCGAGGCCGCAATTCAACGAGAAGGAGGGCATTTTGCAGAAAGCGGCCGGTTATTTTACGAAATCACGGAACTGTCAAAGATGCGTATTCCCACCATTTCTGTGGTTTTTGGCGCATCAACCGCAGGAGGTGCTTATCAACCAGGCATGAGCGACTACAACATCTTCATTAAAAACCAGTCCAAGGTGTTTCTGGGCGGTGTCGCGCTGACGAAAATGGCAACCGGAGAAGATGCCAATGAAGAGGACCTGGGTGGCGCGGACATGCACACCACTATCTCTGGTCTTGGTGACTATCTGGCCAGGGATGAAATGGACGCGGTCCGTATGTGCCGGGAAGTGATGGCACACTTGAATTGGAAAAAACTGGGACCGGAACCGAACCCTGATTTCGAAGAACCTGTCCACAGTTCAGAAGATATGCTTGGATTCGTGTCAGAGGACCTTCGATCGCCGTTTGATATCAGGGAGGTCATTAGCAGAATTACTGACGGTTCCTATTTTGAAGAATTCAAACCTTTGTATGGACCAACGCTGGTTTGTGGTTGGGCGACGATTCACGGCTACCCCGTCGGTATTCTTGGCAACAATGGTGCACTATTTTCAGAGTCCGCAGAAAAAGGCGCACAATTTATCCAACTGTGTAATCAGATAGACGTACCACTCGTCTTTCTGCACAACATCACCGGCTTCATTGTCGGTACAGATTTCGAGCAAGGAGGGATCACCAAAAACGGTTCAAAACTGATCAACGCTGTCGCCAATTCAACCGTTCCCCATGTCACCGTTATTTTAGCGTCCTCCTATGGGGCCGGTAACTATGGGATGAGCGGCCGGGCCTTCGGTACTCGATTCACCTATATCTGGCCATTGGCAAAAATTGCCGTGATGGGCCCAAAACAAATGGCCGGCGTCATGAGTATCATCCAAAGGGCTTCTGCCGAGCGCAGAGGCATTGAATTTGATGAAGAAGCCGATGCAGCACGTGCCGCTGTCGCGCAGCACTGGGCTGAAGAAGCGTCAAAAGGGCTCTATGCGACATCCCGGGTATCTGATGACGGGATGATCGACCCACGGGACACACGGGATATGATTGCGATGTCACTCTCGGCTGCATTTAACAACAAGGTAGAAGGGACTAAGGAGTTCGGCACATGGAGGATGTAATGACCGCGAATACAATGACCGCGAGCGTCAACAATATCAAACCAATCACAACACTCCTGGTTGCCAACCGCGGAGAAATCGCGCGCAGGATTATGCGCACCGCAAGAGAAATGGGCATCTCAACGGTCGCTATCTATGCAGACGGGGACGCAGAGGCGCCCTTTGTTACGGAGGCTGATTCCGCTATTGCACTGGGCGGTCGGACCTCCACAGAGACCTATCTTGATGTCTCAAAAGTGCTAGATGCCTGCAAGCGATCGGGCGCCGATGCGGTTCACCCGGGGTACGGGTTTCTGTCCGAAAACGCAAGCTTCGCCCGCGCGATTATTGATGCCGGTGTTTCCTGGATTGGCCCAGCCCCTGAAGTTATTGCGGCAATGGGTGACAAACTTTCAGCCAAAAAACTCATGGAAGCGGCAGACGTCCCCACCCTTCCAGCGATCAAGATCACCCCGAAAACAGATCTCGCCAGCGCTGCTAATGAAATCGGCTACCCGGTCCTGGTTAAAGCGTCTGCCGGTGGCGGTGGCCGCGGAATGCGCGTTGTAGAGAAAGAAGTTGATCTCCAGGATTCCGTCGACAGCGCAAAGCGAGAAGCCGGGTCATCGTTTGGCGACGACACCGTCTTCCTAGAAAAATGGCTGGACTCATCGCGCCATGTTGAGATTCAAATCATCGGCGACAAGCACGGTAACCTCGTTCATTGTTTTGAACGTGAATGCTCTATTCAACGCCGCCACCAAAAAATCATCGAAGAAGCCCCCTCACCCGCTGTTTCCCCAGAAATCCGGAAAGCGATGTGTGACGCGGCGCTAAAAGCAGCCGCAAGCCTTGGCTATTCTTCAGCGGGGACGGTGGAGTTTTTGCTGTCCGGTTCCGCGTTCTATTTCCTGGAGGTCAATGCGAGACTCCAGGTTGAACATCCCATTACCGAAGAAATTATCGGCAAGGATCTCGTGCGGGAGCAAATTCGGATTGCTGAAGGCGAAACACTTTCGTTCAGCCAGGAAGAACTGCAGATTAATGGGCACGCCATCGAGGCAAGACTGTGTGCTGAAGACCCGAACAATGATTTTTTACCTTCTCCAGGCCCTGTGATTATCTGGCAACCATCAACCCAGGGGATCGCTCGGTTCGATTCAGGGGTAGAGTCAGGTAGCGTTATCGCTGTGGAATTCGACCCAATGATTGCCAAGGTTATTGTCCACGCACCCACTAGACGCGAGGCAGCCGCAAGGCTAGCCCGAATTCTGGAAACCACCCAGATCCAGGGACTCATCACCAACAGGGATTTTTTGGTGACAACCCTCCGACACAAGTCATTCCTGGCGGGTGATACCACCACCGATTTTATCGAACGAATCGATCCGGCACGCACCCGCGAAGTCACCAGCGAACATCTGACTGAGGCAGCCATTGCGATAGCCATAGAATCACAGGCACGCAATCACGCAACCAGAAAGGTTTTAAAAACCATACCCAGTGGTTGGAGAAATACCATCCTGCCCTTTGAAATGATGGATTTTCAGTATCTGAACAAAGATTGCCATGTCGAATACCGGTCTCGGCGCGATGGAAAATTCCGCTTCAGATCAGGTGATTCCACCGATGAGCTACTGGTAACCCCCTACGTCTGCGGCAATGGACGAGTGGATATTGATATCGATGGTAGGCGAGTTGGGTACGAAATTGAGCGGCAAGGCATGCAATGGTACGTGCATGGGCGCGCCCGTGACCTGCAAATCACGGAATTACCTCGTTACCCGGTCAGCGGTATCGATGAACTGGCGGGTGGACTTACAGCGCCCATGCCCGGCGCGGTGTTGACAACAGAGGTGAATTCAGGCGACCAGGTATTGAAGGGGGATCTGCTGCTGATTCTTGAAGCCATGAAAATGGAACATCGAATTACAGCACCAATGGATGGCATTATAACGGCGCTACATGTGGCCACTGGTGACCAGGTCGAAAATGGTCAGCTTCTAGTGACTCTGAATCACGAAGACGAATAAAAGGAAACACTGATGGTAGGACAAGAAGCCACACGCTATGAAATCAAGGATGGCGCTGCATGGATCACACTAAACCGACCGGAAAATAGAAACGCGCTATCCGCTATTCTGGTCAATGAACTCTATGCTCACTTGATTGCCTCGAATGAAAAACCTGAGGTCAGATCTATCGTGATTACAGGAACTGGCCCGGCTTTTTGTGCTGGGGCTGACTTGAAAAGCCCCCCCGGCCAGCTTGTTGATGGCGCCCAGGGTGTCACCTATCCCGAGGTGTTGAACACTATCCTGGAGAGTCCAAAACCCGTGATCGCAGCGGTTAACGGTGCAGCATTTGCCGGCGGACTGGGATTGGTAGGCGCCGCAGATATCGTCGTGACAGTAGCCGATGTCCAATTCAGCTTCAGCGAGGTTCGAATTGGCGTTATTCCAGCCGTCATTTCTGTCGTCTGTATTCCGAAGCTTGGAACGCATCACGCAATGAAGCTTTTTCTAACAGGTGAGCGGTTTACTGGAGAACAGGCCGTCGGGATGGGATTTGCACACCGCGCTGTAACGGCTGAAGAATTGACGAGCGCTGTGCAGGAAGAGATCGATGCTATTAATCTGGGTGGACCGATTGCGGTCCAGGAATGCAAGAAACTGGTTAGACGGGTCCGTGAACTTAGCATTCGGGATGGCTTTAATGAGACGGCCGACTGGAGCAAACGGTTGTTCCAGTCGGAAGAAGGCACCGAAGGTATGGCCGCCTTTAGGGAAAAACGTAAACCAAATTGGGTAAGGGACCAGTAAAGGAGAAAAAAGTGGCAAATAGTATTCGGATTGGAAACTGCAGCGGATTTTATGGCGACCGACTAGCCGCAGCAAAAGAAATGATCGATGGTGGCCCAATAGACGTACTCACCGGTGATTACCTGGCAGAACTCACGATGACTATCCTATATAACCAAATGCAATCTCGTGGCGAGAACATGGGTTATGTCGGCACGTTTCTTAAACAGGTTAAAGAGATTGCACAGGACTGCAAAGCCAAGAACATCAAGATCGTTACCAATGCCGGAGGCCTCAACCCTAAATCCATGGCGAATGAAATTGAGAAGATCCTGCAGGAACAAAACATTGAGATGAAAGTTGCCTGGATAGATGGTGACGATATCAAAGATGATATTGAGCGATTTCAAAAAGAAGGCGAGCCTTTTATTAACATGGATAGGGGTATTCCGCTATCTGAGTCGAGTAACAAGGTGGTCACTGCCAATACCTACTTGGGCGCCTGGGGAATTAAAGAAGCACTGGACCAGGGAGCTGATATTGTCGTTTGCCCCAGGGTCACTGATGCAGCCGTCGTCATTGGCCCTGCCGCGTGGAAGTTTAACTGGGCACGAAACGACTACGACGCACTAGCCGGCGCGCTAACCGCAGGGCACATTATTGAATGCGGCGCCCAGTGCTGCGGCGGTAACTATTCGTTCTTTGAAGAGGTCCCATCCTTCCGGGATATGGGATATCCCATCGCAGAAATCGAGGCTGACGGTAGTTTCACTGTCACTAAACATCCAGGTACTGGCGGGCTTGTCTCTGTCGGCACAATAACGGCACAGCTACTTTACGAAACCAAGACGCCCGCTTATTACAACCCGGACGTCATTGCTCATTTCGACACCATGAAGATCGAACAGACTGGTGAAGACAGGGTTTACGTTTCCGGTTGTCGCGGCAGCAGCCCTCCGCCTACTCACAAGGTTTGCGTTAATACTTTAGGTGTTTACAAACAAAGCATGGAGGTATTACTGACGGGACTAGACATCGAAAAGAAAGCCGACATCTACCTAGATCAAGTTTTTCACAACTTGGGTGGCAAAGAACAGTTCACAGATGTCGATATACATCTCATCCGCAGTGACAAAGAAAATCCTGCTACAAACGAGGAAGCCCACGCTGCGCTGCGCATCACGGTCACTTCTGAGGACCCGTCAAAGCTTGGACGAATTTTTCAGGCAAAAGTTACAGAACTTGGTCTTGCTGCGATTCCAGGAAATACCGGTAGAGGCGCGGCGGGTTATAACGGCAGCCCCGTTATTGCCTACTGGCCCACGTTGATCGATAGCCAGAAAGTCACTGAACGGGTTCACATTAACGGTGACTTGATTGAGGTACTACCCACCCAAAGGCTTGGATTTGAAGATATCTACTACCAGGAAGTTCCCGTAAACGTCCGACCCGCTTCAGGCGGTGATACAATCGCCATTCCCTTTGGCAGGCTATTTGGCACCAGATCGGGAGACAAGGGCGGCGCTGCGAACTGCGGCGTGTGGGCAAGGACTGATGAAGCCTACAGCTTTCTGTACGAGTTCCTGACCGTAGAAATGTTTAAGGAACTGACACCGGACATGGCATCCTACAAAATTGAAAGATTCGAATTACCAAATCTTCGCGCGCTAAACTTCTACATTCATGACGTGTTAGGCGAAGGCGTTTCATCTAATAACCGGATCGACAAACAGGCCAAGTCCCTTTGTGAATACCTAAGGGCCAAGACCATTGAAGCACCAACCCTTCTTGTTGATCAAATCGCACGAGCAAATATAAATGAGTAAACATAAAAACGATATCTACGGCGACCTTGAGAAAGACCGTGAAAATGAAGGCGCGGAGCCGGCAATCCCTGCGGCGACCGTGGTACTTCTGCGTGAACATGAGGGCCAAAACCAGGTCCTGATGCTACACAAAACATCAAAGATTGCCTTTGGTGGAATGTGGGTGTTCCCCGGTGGAAAAATTGACGCAGCAGACTATACCGGCGGACTAAATGATAACGCTGCGGCGCGGGTTGCCGCGGCAAGAGAAACCGAAGAAGAAGCAGGTATCAGCATTCCTGCTGATAAATTCATCTGGTTTGCGCACTGGACCCCACCCGCCAGCACAGCCAGACGCTTCGCCACTTGGTTCTTTCTAACCAGCACTGACGATGATCACGAAATACAGGTTGATGGTGGAGAAATTCAGAACCATCAATGGATCAGTCCATCAGATGCACTGCAGCAGCATGCCAAAGGCGAAATTGACCTGGCACCTCCTACCTGGGTATCTCTGTATCACCTGTCACGATTCGACACCATTGACCAGGCGCTCAACACGCTCAACGAGCAACCGCCCCGCTACTACCAGACCAGGGTCGTTAAAGACCAAGATGGTGCTAGAGTCGCGCTCTGGGACGGAGATGCCGGTTACCCCGAATGGGACGCGGCAACTGCAGGCGCACGGCATCGCCTTACCATGAGTAAAGCTGGGTTCGCGTTCGAACACGACGCAGTGCCTTACTAACGCTGAGCGGCCTGTGACCAGAAACATTCTGCTAATTACCACCGACCAGATGCGTTACGACGCCCTGGGCTGCAATGGCGGTCAGATTGCCAACACCAAAAATATTGACCAACTTTCAAGTGAAGGCATCAACTACCGCAGAGCGCACAACCAAAATGTCGTCTGCATGCCTGCAAGAGCGACAATTATGACCGGACAACACGTCCGTTCGCATGGGGTGCGTATGAACGGCATGTCCATGCCCGAAGAAAGACACACGATAGCTCACCATCTGAAAGAACATGGTTACAACACTGCACTGCTGGGTAAAGCACATTTTGAGCCATGGCTTGGTTCGCCAGAGGACTTTTTTGAAAACCGCATGGCAGCAGAAAACAGCACCGGACCGCACCGTGGCTTCGACCACATGGAACTCGCCAACCATTTCTTCGAAGGTCACAGCCACTACGACAAGTATATGGATGCCTACCCCGAGCAGAAAAAAGCCTTTTATCCGATGGTGACGAAAAAGGGTCAAAACACTGCAAGCAAAGGTGTCACGGGGGCCACGCAAGTCTGGCCAATGGATATTCCCCGTGATATTTATCACACGGAATGGGTCGCCAATAGAACAAAAAACTGGCTGGAAACGCAGTCAGAGGTTAAGCCATGGTTCTGCTGGATGAGCTTCCCAGACCCACATCATCCGTGGGACATTCCGGCAGCTGAGCTTCACAGAATTAACTGGAAGGATCTGCCACTGCCTCGTCTTTACAGCGAAAACCGATCACAACTTGAGTCATGGCTTGATGAAAAACCGGCGCACTGGCGGGGCTATTTCGAGGGCTCATTGTGGACCAACCTTGAGTCTCCAAGGGAATTTATTCCAGCAAATATGACAGCTGACCAAGTTCGTGAAATCAATGCCATGACGCATATCGAAAACGAGCTTATCGATGAAGCCGTCGGCGACGTCATTAACTTTCTTCAATCAAAGCAGTGGCTGAAAAACACAGACATATTTTTTACGACCGACCACGGCGAATTGCAGGGAGACTTCGGTCTACTGTTCAAAGGGCCCTATCATGTCGATGCTCTGATGCGTCTTCCGTTTATCTGGAAGCCCGCAGAGGCGGCAAACATTCCCCCAGCAGAAGTGGTGAGTCCGGTTGGACATTTGGATTTGGCCAGTACTTTCTGCAAGATCGCTGGCATCAGCCCCCCTGATTACTGTGAAGGCAAACCATTACCGATGTCAGAGAATGAAGCCGTTCAGCAGGCGCGCGAGATAGTCCTTACGGAATGGGATTCAGAACATGGCCCTATCGACATGCATTTAAAGTCGATCTATCACCGAGATGGGTTTCTTTGCACGGCCTACGAAAAGAGTCATTTGTATGACGGTACAGAGGGCGAACTGTACGACATGAACGAAGACCCGGACCAGCTAAGAAACCTTTGGGACGACCCAGGTTATGCGGTTCATCGAACCAACCTTACCGACCGTTTGTACGCTTCCCTGCCAGAAGAAACCACGGAAAAACTGCCACGCAAAGCACCCGTATAGCATCAGGCCTGTCGCCACCAGGCGACGCCTTTGTCATCTTCTTCCACCACCAGCATACGCCGCTCCTGCGCACAGTGAAGGTGCGCGATCGCCTCACCGGTGGCTGGAAAATAGCTCGAGTCAGTGATCTTACTTTTAAATAGCGCGGGAAAAACGTCTACTGCTCGCTTCGGCTCGGCACACAATTCATATAACTTCTCCAAGGCGACCTCGTGCCAGTCAATCAGTCCCGTCAATCGCTCGTGCACTCCCTCATAAAGGCTCTCATGTGCCGGGAGCACCAGTAAATCAGGCGGCAGAATCTCCCTGAACCTTGCACAGGAATTAATGAAATCCCGAAGTGGGTTGGCGTTGGGTTCAGAGGGGTTGACACTCACATTAGGTGTGATCTTTGGCAGTAACTGATCGCCACCAATAATTATTTTCAGTTCAGGGCAATAAAGACATACATGCTCGGGTGCATGACCATGCCCTATAACGGCCCGCCATTCACGCCCCCCAATATCCATGTACTGGCCATCTTGGATCCGCCTGTAACCGGCCGGCAGCGCTGAGATATTGGCGCCGAACTGGCCAAACCTTTCGCGGTAGCGGTTCAGACGAGCTTCGTCAAACCCTGCACGTCGATAAAACTTGATAGCATCTTCAGGTACGTCCGCTGGCCCATCTGCCGCCATGACCTTACACATATAGAAGTCGCTGCGAGACATCCAGAGCTCCACTTCTTTTTCGCGACAAATCCAACCTGCATTACCCGTATGGTCGGAATGCAGGTGCGTCGCGATGACTCGTTTTATTGGCTTACCATCAAGATGATGGTCAAATATAGATCGCCAGCATTCCTGCACATCATCGCGGTTAAGACCTGTATCCACGATGGTCCAGCCATCATAATCACGCACCAGCCATACATTGATATGATTGAGGCGACCCCACATGGGCATTCGAGCCCAGAGCACACCATCAGCGACTTCGGTCACAGCGCCATGATCTGGCAACTGATCTTCAAATCGATATGTCAGGGGATCGAACCCCCTCTTGGACATGTTATCGACCACCTACTACCTCGCCAACAAAAAGTGAGGCGTAACCTTATATGGTCAAGGCCTTCCTATAAAGCAACTAAGGGAAAAAGAATCTCGACTAAGCGTTCCGGCGTTTACTGTTGCCAGCCCGCTGCGGCAGGAACCCTAGGATTGGGGCTTAACCAGCGAAATAGTTTCAATATGGGCATAAATCTTTCGAGTCGCTCGTTCACCAATATAAATGACCACGTAATCGCCTGCTTCGATTTGTTGGGGTATCGCTTTTTCAGAAACCAATGACTCTAAAGCAGATGGTTCAGCAATGGATGGTTCAGCAATGGATGGTTCAGAAGCAGATGCGGCAGGAACGGGGGCTTTAGACGTGGATCGTTGGGCGATAAGGTAATGCTGATATTGCTCAGGTCCGTAGAGTATCGCCCGCTCAAAATGCTTGTTAGCCCAGTAACTGCTGCTGCCACAGGAGCGACCCCGACATTCGAAGAGAATGTTCGCAGACCCGACAAGCTGTGATTTAAAATGTTCGGCGACCTGTTTCGTCCTGCGAGCTTCAGGTAAATACCAGGTTGATGCCTCTTTCCTGCCAGGTACCAGAATGAACTTCTCTGGCTGAAGCTCGTGGTTGACCTTTTCAAGCGCTCCCAGCACCACCAGGTGGGCCGTCGACTCAGTTGTCTGCTGTTCCACCAATACCGAGGAAGGGAACACAACCATCGGCTCGACTGACAAAGCAGATTCCGACTCTGCCACCAGTGCGACAGAAAATAACAGTAAAAAAACTAGATAACGCATTTTAGTTCACAACATCCGAGACCAATTAGTGGGGCTTCTATGATAGCCAAATTAGCAGTCCCTATCGATTGGTCCTGCCCTGTCAGATAGTATACTAGCCGGCTAATGATCGGCTGGTGCATAATGACAAGACCTATGCCGGCGTTATCAAAGCACTTTGCGATTGCCACCGCCGCTCTTTCAGGTGATTGCTCTGGCGTGATCGCTTCGCTGACCTCTTCCGGCCACGGCTCCCCCGCCGAGGTAATAGACACATTACCCGATATATTACCCGACTCCTTATTCGACACCGGGCCCCCTGACGACTTCGCAAATATAGTACCCGACATGTTGCTGAGCATGGTATTGGACATAATCGCGGCGGTCTGCCGTGCGCGCAAATACGGGCTCACCATCATTTTTTGGACCTGCAGGTCCATTTCCAATAATCGACGGGCGACTGCCGATACCTGCGTTCGCCCGTACAAGGTCAAAGGCCGATCTGCATCAGTTTGCGCATTGAGCTCTGCTTCCCCATGTCGCATCAATAGTAGCTTCATTTAACCTCCAAGCTCACCGCCACCGCGACCCTAATGTTTAGGATCTGAACAAAATATTCGCAAAGGCCGTCAATTACCAGACGCTTTATCAGCCTTCGTCTTCACTCAAGACCTGGCTCAAGACTTGTTTCAAGACCTGTCTGAGGACCTGTCTGAGGACTTGTCTCAGGACCTGCCTCAAGACTTGTCCGTTTCTAACCTTTTATTCGCCTTCAAAGCAGCCTAACCGATGCCCGAATTAGATGAACGGGACACCACGAAGTGCTTGTATAAAAGTGCCGATACAAAATGCGGCGAAGCCAAGGCTTACGCTGGTCAGACACACCTGCGCGCTCAGATGACCGATGCGATTGCGTTGCCTCAGCCACACTAATAAAGCGCCGACACAGGGAATGACCTGCATTGCGTGGATACCAAAAAAGTGCGCAACCCGCAGATCGCCACCGCTGCGCGACCAGTTCACCAACGGCAAACCGCCTGCGTCTGTTGTCTCGCCGCTGATCCAGTGCGCCTCGGCGCCTCCGAGGTAGAAGCCAAACCCTCCACCCAGAACAAAGGTGCCGATCAAGCCAATACCTACCGATAGCACCCAAATATCATTAGCACCACGGTTTCGCAAAATACTGCAGCCCATCCACAGACAAGTTGCCACCATTAGTGCAGCGCCCGCGCCCATTAATCCGTACATGACGCTGTAGAACGGTGAACTCACATTAAAGTGCGAGGGTTCACCCCGCGCGCCCTGAACCAGAATGTAGAGCATCTCCAGGAGCGCGCAAACAACGGGAACCCCGGTGAGCAGTTTACCGCGCAGCGTGTTGAAGTAGTTGGGCTGCATGAGGTTTGCGAACCAGCCAAGCGTTGCGAAGTACACGGCAATCGACAGCGCGAACTTGAAAGGTTTATCCCACACTGACACACCCTGGAAGTTTCGTTCATCGATCAACCCGGCAGCAAGACAAATAACAGTGAGTACCGTGTAGGCAATCGTCCAGTAATACCAGCTGGGGTGGCGCCTGCGCAGTTCGCCCAGTAAGTTTCGATTTTGGTCTGCCGAAATTATCGACGTAGGACTTGCAAGACTCAAGTATTGCCCCCCTGAAATATGGACCTATTTGCTGACATTGCACTAGCGGCGGTGCGTACCAGCAGGTACAACACAAGGCCAGCTGGCCCGGCCATAAAAGTCGCAAGCAGGCATGGAATTACCAGCAGATGATGCACGCCGCGTTTCCGCGCATCACTTACTTCCCAGCTGCCTACAAAAAGATCAAATGCCAGATAGTGCACCCAACCTCCAAGCAGCAAGGCATCAACGGTGAAAAGCGCTTTCACTTCGGCGAGCGAGCCAAAGCCACTGTTCTCCGGCGCCAGTCCCATCTTGCTGAGCATAAGGGTTATGTAGACCAGCCCAATGAGCGCGGGAATCACCAACCGGGCGATGACGTTTACCACAAGCGGGTAACGTGGCAACAGTATCAACCCTGCCCAGCCCGCCATCGCAAGGGCGCCGCATAGGGAAAAAATAGACTCAAGCGTCTCACTGGACTCGAACATGAATGGTCTCCTTATACTCGCCGAGAGTACTATTAAAATGAACTTGTCATTAACCAGTTTGAGCAGGCCATCGTTGTCCCATACTTTGCGCCGGCGTGTCGCATACTACCACCAAACATCACCATCACGACGTCAGCGGGCTTTCTAACAACGCTTGGATTAGATCATCTTTCGACTACCTTGCGCGAGCATCTGGCGAGCGTCTTTTTGGGTAAGGTCTCACACTGATCGACTGACTAGTTGATTAACGATGTGCCTCTGCTTATCGGCAATTGATACCATCGGCGCGCTGATCCACGTTATTCTGCGCCCGCGCGTTAAGGCAAAATTTAGCCAACAAAATTCCTTAAACGGTTCCGGGAAACTGCCATTGATTGACGACCAAGCTGGCGCTCGACATCACTGCTACACGAAATAACAAGTACACGAAATAACAGATACAAAAAACCTAGCACACGAAATAACTGGGGGACGAAATAACTGGTGGACGAGAGAGTTATTGCCCGAGGGCAATTCGGGATGGTGCCCGCCGAGGCGGCAGCCATCTTCGTGGTTGCAGAGTGGTTGCAGAGTGGTTGCAGAGTGGTTGCAGAGTGGTTGCAGAGTGATTGCAGAATAATTGCAGGGTGCTGCACCGCGCCTGAGCGAGTTCATACGGCCGTGGTACGGCCAACGATAGATCGAAATCCCCGGAGAAGACGACCGTGACTCTCGAACAAATCCGGATCTAATCCCCTAAACTACGGCAGAACAGTCACCACCCTAAGTGATGGACCACTGTTCAGCCGTGCTCTGGCATCGGTGACCGGGAACTTCCGCGAGGGTCAACTGGAACAATAAACAGCGCTTACCGGCCGGCGACAAATAAGCCTACGCCTACTTCGAAAGTTCCAGTAGAAGCTTGTTCAACCTTGTCACATAGGTCGCAGGTTCATCTAGCTGACTTCCCTCCGCCAATTGAGCCTGATCGTACAAGACCCTTGCAAGATCATTGAACCGATCACTGTCTGGTTCATCGTTCAACTTTTGAACCAAAGGATGATCCGGGTTCAACTCAAAGATACGCTTGTTCTCGGGAACAGCTTGTCCTGCTGATTCAAGTACTCGCCGCATCTGCATCCCCATGTCATCTTCACTGACGACAAGACAAGCCGGTGACTCTGTCAGACGGTGAGTCATTCGAACTTCTTCAACATTCTCTTCAAGGAGCTTAGCGATCTTTTCAACCAACCCCTTGAACTCTTTTTCAGTTTCTTCCTGGTGTTGTTTTTCCTCTGTGTCTTCCATATCACCCAGATCAAGTTCACCTTTAGCGACATCCTGAAATTGCTTACCGTCGAACTCCGCCAGGTGACTCACCAGCCACTCATCGATCCGGTCGTGAAGCAGAACAACTTCCAACCCTTTCTTCCTAAAAATCTCAAGGTGTGGACTATTGGCCGCCATATGGTAGTTCTCAGCTGCCACATAATAGACCTTGTCCTGCTCAGGCTTCATTCGTTCGATATAGGCTTTTAGCGACTGGTTCTGCGTTTTGCTGCCCGATTCGGTTGTCGCAAACCTTAGTAGCCCTGCTATTTTTTCGCGGTTACCAAAGTCCTCCGCAGGTCCTTCTTTTAACACCTGACCAAATTCATCCCAAAAAGCCTGATACTGTTCTTCGTCGTCCGCAAGCTTTGCAATCATGTCGAGCGAACGTTTGGTAAGTGCACTGCGCATTGAATCAATGGCGGGATCTTTTTGCAGAATTTCCCGGGAAACATTCAGAGAAAGGTCGTTGGAATCTACTATTCCCCGAATGAACCTGAGGTAAAGTGGCAAAAACTGCTCAGCGTCATCCATGATAAAGACTCGCTGCACGTACAGCTTGACACCTCGAGGAGATTCGCGCTGATAAAGGTCAAACGAGGCCTTGGACGGGATGTATAACAGACTCGTGTAGTCTAGTTTCCCTTCCACCTTGTTGTGGCTCCACTTCAAGGGGTCCTGGAAATCATGCGAAACCAGCTTATAGAATTCCTTGTACTCGTCTTCTGAAACATCAGAGCGTGATCGAGTCCATAGCGCCTTTGCTGAGTTAACAACCTCGTCTTCCGGTTCTTTGTCTTCCTCAGTTGCCATTTGCTTCATGACAACCGGAACAGAGACATGATCAGCATACTTCTTGACAATGTTTCTAAGTCTCCAGCCATCGGCAAACTCAGCTTCTTCCGACTTGAGGTAAAGTGTCACAGAAGTACCCGCTTCTTCACGCTCTATCGTCTCTACTTCAAATTCAGCCTCACCTGCGGAGGTCCAGCGTACAGCCTCGTCCTTCGCCGCTTTCGCGGAGCGAGACTCAACGACAACTTTGTCTGCAACAATAAACGTAGAATAAAACCCGACACCAAACTGGCCGATAAGCTGCGAATCCTGCTTCTGGTCTCCTGTGAGCGAATCCAGGAACTGGGCCGTGCCAGACTTCGCGATCGTACCTAGGTGCGAGATTGCCTCGTCACGAGTCATACCAATGCCATTGTCCGTTATGGTCACGGTTTTGGCGTCTTCATCCACATCAATGCGAATGCGTAATTCTTCACTTACCGCGGCCAACTCACTATTCGACAATAACTCGAACCTGAGTTTGTCTATCGCGTCATTGGCATTGGAGACAAGCTCCCGTAGGAAAATCTCCTTATTGCTGTACAGGGAATGGATCATCAGCTGCATTAGCTGTTTGGCTTCTGACTGAAAACCCAGAGTTTCTTTTTGCGCAGTGGTCATTTAGGTGCCTTGTTTTTCCAAGCTAATTTATTTGGATCTAACACAGGAAGTGGGGTCAGCAGACTATTTTTTCAAGGGGCCAACGCACTAATACCGTGGAGATATATCTCGAGCCAGGTCCCACGCCTTGTCCATAAGCTAATCCAGACGAAGGTAGTCCTGTGCTGGTTTGCCTTTGAGCGCGTTCTTCCAGCTTCCATAAGTAGGATTAGTTAACTGAAACCAGTAATTCCCGAGCAGAAATTCGTGAGCAGAAACAAACCTGGCACGCTCTTCAACACTGGATTTTTTAATATTAGACGCAAGATCACCCAGATCATCGCCTATCAACATCATTATCCGATAACGCTCGGCAACGTATTGCCGTCTGGTCTGCTTTTCAGCGCTATCCCATTCGGGACGCTCGCCTCGAAGGATCAACAGGTCGACGGGCACCAGCGGCGGGAACCCTGCGCTAGCCAGGTTTTCAAGCGTATCTAGCTTTTGTGGACACGGTTGCTTAGGGGATAGCTCATTGCCCGCTTCACGCACAGAACATCTGCGATTAGTCATATAGATTACGGCGACCCCTTCAGCCTTGGCGCGCTCAACAAACGCTAATGCGCCAGGAACAGGCACGGCTGCCCTCTCGGCGACCCAATCGTCCCATGAGTCTGGTTGCCATTGTCCGCCATTTTTTATGAGCCGCGCCAGGAAGGCGCTGTTATCAAGAACGGTTTCATCGATATCCAGTACAACCGCTGGTATCAGGCCTGCAGCGGCCAGGCCCGGACATGACATCCCGGCAAGACAGCCGAAAGACTTCGCCTGGTCGATGTCTGCAGTCACACCCTGCTTATCCCTGAGCAGAGACAAACGAGATTCAGCGACATTAAACACCATCTCCGAATTGCCCTGGTATTCAGCGGAAGTCTGGACCCACAAGGTGGCGTCCATGCTGTCATGCTGAGCATGACATCCTGACATCAAAACGAAACAGGTCAGCAGCATCAATACAGTTTTCATAGATTATTCGCCTAAAAAAAAGGCGGCCATCGGCCGCCTTTTGATTGCCTAGCAAGGAATTACCAACCGGTGACTTCCTGGAGTGTCTTACCAATATCGGCAAGACTCTTCACGGTATGGACGCCGGCAGCCTGAAGGGCAGCAAATTTTTCATCTGCGGTCCCCTTTCCACCAGCAATAATTGCACCCGCATGCCCCATGCGCTTGCCAGGAGGAGCCGTAACACCAGCGATATAGCCGACGACGGGCTTGGATACATTGGATTTAATGAACTCGGCGGCCTCTTCTTCTGCGGTTCCTCCAATCTCACCGACCATGACAATCGCTTCAGTCTGCGGGTCATTTTCAAACATGCCAAGGATATCGATAAAGTTACTACCGGGTATGGGGTCACCACCGATTCCGACACAACTGCTTTGCCCGAACCCTAGATCGGTTGTTTGCTTAACCGCTTCATAAGTCAGCGTACCCGACCGAGAAACAATACCGACTTTACCCGGAAGGTGAATGTCGCCGGGCATGATGCCGATCTTGCATTCCCCCGGTGTAATAATACCCGGGCAGTTTGGCCCAATCAGGCGAACACCTTGCGCGTCCAGGCTTGCCTTAACAACAAGCATATCCAGCGTGGGAACCCCCTCAGTAATACAGACAATAAGCTTGATACCAGCAGCAGCCGCTTCGAGCATTCCGTCTTTCGCGAACGGCGCTGGGACATAGATTACAGATGCTTCCGCACCGGTTGCCTCGACAGCTTCTCGAACGGTATTGAATACCGGCAGACCCAGGTGTTCCTGGCCACCTTTACCCGGCGTAATACCGCCAACCATCTTTGTACCGTAGGCCATGGACTGCTCGGAATGAAGCGTTCCCTGGGACCCGGTAAAGCCCTGACAAATAACCTTCGTGGATTTATCAATCAAAATACTCATTACTCACCTCCCGCCGCTTTTACTGCCTGTTCAACTGCGTCAGTAAGACTCGTTGCTGCAATAATATCCACATCACTTTCAGCAAGGGTTTTGACACCCAACGCCGCGTTATTCCCTTCAAATCGGACGACCACTGGAACGGTGACGCCGACATCCTTGACAGCGCCAATGATTCCTTCGGCAATAATGTCGCACCGCACGATTCCGCCAAAGATATTAATCAGCACCGCTTTCACGCCTTCATCGGAAAGAATGATTTTAAAGGCTTCGCTGACTGCCTCCTTGGTCGCGCCGCCGCCAACATCAAGGAAGTTAGCGGGTTGTCCGCCGTGCAGTTTCACGAGGTCCATTGTTCCCATAGCCAAGCCTGCACCATTAACCATGCAGCCGATGTTACCTTCCAGGGCAACATAGTTGAGGTTAAACTCCGACGCTTGGTTTTCCCTTTCGTCTTCCTGGGAATGGTCTCGCATTTTGCCAATGCTTTTTTGTCTATAAAGCGCATTACCGTCTATGGACAGCTTTGCATCCAGACAGTGAATGTCGCCATCCGCAGTAACAACCAGCGGATTAATTTCGATCAGCGCGATGTCACACTCGTCAAATAACCTGGCAAGTCCCATAAAAACATTTGCGAACTGATTAATCTGCTTACCTTGAAGCCCAAGCTGGAAAGCAATATCCCGGCCCTGGTAGGGACTGGCACCGGTCATTGGATCGATTGTTGCCCGTAGAATTTTTTCGGGTGTTTCCTCTGCAACTTTTTCAATTTCCACACCGCCTTCGGTTGAGGCCATGAACGTTACGCGTTGCGTAGAACGATCAATTACCGCACCAAGGTACAACTCCCGCTCGATGTCAGTGCAAGTTTCAACGTATATCTTGCTCACTGGCTGACCCTTCTCATCCGTTTGAAAAGTCACAAGATTGGTGCCGACGAGACGGTTCGCAAACTCTCTAATCTCGTCGTCCGAGCTGACCAGTTTAACTCCACCGGCTTTTCCCCGACCACCGGCGTGGACCTGGGCTTTAATCACCCACTTATCACCGCCAATTTCTTTTGCTGCCGCAACAGCTTCCTCCGCCGTGTCTACGGCGATACCCTGAGAGACAGGCAATCCGTACTCAGCAAATAGCTGCTTGGCCTGATATTCATGAAGGTTCATACAATCTGATCCTGTTTAATTTAAAAAAATGTGTGAATTGTTCGATTAAACTCTATTTCTTTCGTTTTCGGTTCGCGATATGAATCGCGTGACCTGATACCGCAAGCGCGGCTTCATGCAAGCCCTCGGACAGCGTGGGGTGCGCAAACATTGTAAGCCCCAGATCTTCTGAACTGGCGCCAAATTCCATAGCGATCACCGCCTCAGCAATCATTTCCGACGCATGCGCACTAATAATATGCACGCCAAGAATCCTGTCAGTAGCTGAATCAGCGATCACTTTAACCAAACCGACCGTATCGTTATTCGCCATCGCTCTGCCACTGGCAGCCATGGGAAAAGTACCTACCTGATAGGCTACGCCGGCTGCTTTAAGCTCTTGCTCAGTTTTCCCGACCCATGCGATTTCGGGGTATGTATAAACAACAGACGGCACGAGGTCGTAGTTCACAAGCGTTTTTTGCCCCGCAATTCTCTCCGCCACCATGATGCCCTCTTCCATGCCTTTGTGAGCAAGCATCGGGCCTCTGACCACGTCGCCCACAGCATACACACCCGGCGCCTGGGTCAGGCAAACATCACTGACGGGAATGAACCCCCGATCATCCAGAGAGACCCCACAATCCGGGGCTAACAGTCCGTCCGTGTAGGGGCGTCGCCCCACCGCTACAATCAATTTGTCAAAGACTTCTTTCTTGTCACCTTCTGCGTCGGTAAAGGTCACCGTGACTTTCTTACCTTTTACTTCGGAGCCGGTGACCCGCGTACCGAGCCGAATATCCATGCCCTGCTTCTTAAATTGTTTAGCCGCCTCTCTGCCCACCTGCTTATCGGCTGCTGGCAGGAAAACGTCCAATGCTTCAAGTACCACGATCTGCGAACCGAAACGGCTCCAGACACTCCCCAACTCAAGGCCGATGATACCTGCCCCAATCACACCGAGCCGTTTAGGCACGGCTGAAAAATCCAATGCTCCGGTTGAATCAACGATCAGGTCATCGGTCAGCGGGCAAGGTGGAATATTAATGGGCACCGAACCTGTGGCAATAATCACGTGTTCCGCCACCAGCTCATCTACTTTGCCATCGTGAGCAGTGAAGGCCACCTTCCGTCCTGCATGAAGCACAGCCATACCTTCAAATGTGGTAACACCATTGCTTTTCAGCAGCCCCTGAACACCCTTCGTCAGGTTGACCACAACTTCATCTTTCTTGGCAATCACCGCCGGTATATCAGCTGTAACCCCTTTTACCCTAATACCGATCTCACCCAGATGGTCACGGGTATCAACAAACTTGTGGGAGGTCTCAAGCAGCGCCTTGGAAGGGATACAGCCAACGTTCAGGCAGGTCCCGCCATAGACGGGCGCATTTTCTTTATTAAGCCACTTTTCTACAATGGCAGTCTTTAACCCAAGCTGGGCAGCCCGGATAGCCGCGTGGTAACCCGCAGGTCCCCCGCCAATAACAATGACATCAAAATTCAACGACATGGCTCGTTTATCCTTACGATTTCGATAGATTTATAGATCCAGCAGAATCCTGGCGGGTTCTTCCAGAAAATCTTTAAGCGTCACCAGAAACCTGACCGCTTCCTGCCCATCGATTAACCTATGGTCATAAGACAAAGCCACATACATCATAGGTCGAATCACAACCTCGCCATTAACAGCAACAGGGCGTTCCTGAATTTTGTGCATCCCCAGGATACCCGTCTGCGGTGGATTCAGGATCGGCGTTGATAATAGAGAACCGAAGGTTCCGCCATTTGAAATGGTAAATGTACCACCCGTCATATCGTCAATCGAGAGCTTACCTTCCTGGGCCTTCATGCCGAACTCCCGAACCTGGTCCTCTAGCTCCGCAATGGTCAGACTATCGGCTTCCCTGATTACCGGCACCACCAAGCCCCTGGGCGAACCAACCGCAACACCGATGTCCTGATAACCGTGGTACACAATATCGCTTCCGTCAATTGACGCATTGACCGCTGGGAACCGTTTCAGCGCTTCCACACTCGCCCTGATGAAAAAAGACATAAATCCTAGCTTGGTGCCATTGTGGTACTTGGCAAAATCATCTTTGTACCTGGCACGCAAGTCCATGATGGCCTGCATATCAATTTCATTAAACGTCGTCAGCATAGCGGCTGTTTGCTGGGCCTCTACTAGCCGACGAGCAATACTCGCTCGCAACCGGGTCATTGGTACCCGTCGCTCTATTCTTTCATTATCAGTGGCGCTGGGCAGCACATGCATGGGATCGGATACTGTTTTTTCTCTCTGGCCTTCTAGCTGTGCTACTGTTTTCAAAATATCTTCCTTAGTGACCCTGCCTCCCTTGCCCGTTCCCTCAATACGGGTAACGTCAATCTTGTTCTCTGCCGCCATTTTCTTGGCTGCGGGGCTCGCGATTGTCTCTGCTAAAGGCTCCTCGTTGGTCGAAGTATGAACCACCGGCGCCCCTGCTTTATGCCCTTTTATGTCCAGAGCCGTGGTATCCAGAGCTGTGGTATCCAGAGCTGTGGTATCCAGGGCTGTGGTATCCAGAGCTGTGGTATCCAGGGCTGTGGTATCCAGAGTTGCTGCAATCACTTCACCAGCTTCGAATTCACCCAGCACTTCTTCGGTGAGAACAGTATCTCCTTGGGCCTTGTAAATGGTGGTAAGCATCCCATCTGATGGGGCGACTACTTCCAATACGACCTTATCTGTCTCAATATCGACGAGAATCTGGTCGCGTCGCACGGCTTCACCCAAAGCAACATGCCACACTGCTACCTCGCCATCTGCGATTGATTCTGGAAACTGGGGTGCTTTAATTGATACCATGATTAACCCTCATTAACTCCACACAGTGCATCGTGCACCAGTTTTTCCTGCTGCCTAACATGCAAAGACATATAACCAGCCGCTGCGGCCGCAGATGCCTCGCGGCCCGTGTAGGCAAGGTATAGGCTCGGAAATACCCGATGCAGAACACGACGCATATGATGCTGACTTGAATACCACGCACCCTGGTTCATGGGTTCTTCCTGACACCACACAGCATGTTTGATATTTGGGTACATCTCCAACGTGGCCTGCATGTCCACTTCCGGAAACGGGTACAGTTGTTCAATGCGAACAATCGCTACATTGTCAATTCTATCTGCAACTCGTTTCTCATGCAGGTCGTAGTATACCTTGCCGCTACAGAATACGATTCGCTCAACATTCGTGGCATCTTCCGTATGAAGGTCACCTATAAATGTTTGGAAGGCCCCATCAGAAAACTCTTCAAGACCTGAGACGGCTTCTTTGTGCCTTAAAAGGCTCTTCGGTGTCATGACAATAAGAGGCTTACGAAGTGGCCGAATAGCCTGGCGGCGCAAAAGATGAAACATCTGCGCGGGGGTCGTTGGCACGCACACCTGAATGTTGTGCTCGGCTGAAAGTTGCAGGTATCGTTCTAACCTGGCCGAGCTGTGCTCTGGTCCTGCGCCTTCGTACCCGTGAGGTAATAACATCGTGAGACCAGAGAGCCGCGCCCACTTGTGTTCACCAGAAGCGATAAACTGGTCGATAACCACCTGAGCACCATTTGCAAAGTCGCCAAATTGGGCTTCCCAGATCACCAGGGTATTTGGACTTGTACCGGAATACCCGTACTCAAACGCTAGCACCGCTTCCTCTGAAAGAAACGAGTCATACAGATAGAACCGATTGGACTCTTTCTCCAGACCCGCGAGAGGCATTAACGTAGTGCCGTCTGTCTGATTGTGCAAAACCGCATGCCGGTGCGCGAAGGTTCCTCTGCCAATATCCTGACCAATTAGCCTGATGCTAAAGTCTTGGTCCAGCAAGGTCGCGTAGGCCATGATTTCACCAAAGCCCCAGTTGCTGGGCAAATCACCCGTGCCCATTTTACGCCGATCTTCAACGATCTTTCCTACCTGTTTTTGCAACACGAAACCTTCCGGCATCTCGTTAAGTTTGCGTGCAATTTCCTGAAATCGGTTCAAGTCACAGGTCGTGTCTGACGGAATATCCCAGTCATGGCCAAGGTACGGCGTCCAGTCAACATGCATAGAGGTATCTGGCTTGGTCAAAAAATCCCAGGCAACACCCTTACCTTCATCTAATGAATCACGATAGCCTTCGATCCGAGCCTGGTAATCCGAGGCATCGATGGCACCTTCCGCGATGATTTTATTTGAGTAGAGCGTCTGAGTAGTTGGGTGCTTACGAATCTTGTTGTACATCACCGGTTGAGTGACCGCAGGTTCATCGCCTTCGTTATGTCCACGTCGGCGATAACAAACGATATCGATGACAACGTCCTTCTTGAATTCCATCCTGTAGTCCAGCGCAAGCTGCGACACAAACACAACCGCTTCGGGGTCGTCTCCGTTGACATGAAATACTGGCGCTTGAACCATCTTGGCAACTTCTGTGCAGTAGTGCGTCGACCGCGCATCTGCTGGATCACTCATCGTGTAACCAATCTGGTTGTTGATAACGATGTGAACGGTACCACCGGTATAGAAGCCACGCGTCTGCGACATTTGAAAGGTTTCCATCACCACGCCCTGCCCTGCAAATGCAGCGTCACCGTGCACGTTGATCGCAAGGACTTTTTCGCCCTGTGTATCTTGCCTTCTGTCCATTCTTGCACGAACAGAACCAACGATAACCGGCGCGGATATTTCCAGGTGCGACGGGTTGAAACCAAGCGCCAGGTGCATCTCTCCTCCCGGCGTCATCAGGTTCGATGAGAAACCCTGATGATATTTCACATCACCAGAACCAAACCCCGGCGTGTACCGGCCTTCGAATTCATCAAAAAGTTCAGCTGGATCTTTACCCAGGAGGTTGACCAGAACATTGATTCGTCCGCGGTGCGCCATCCCGATCACGGTCTCGACGACCCCGGAAGAGCCTGCGCGATGAATGAGTTCCCCAAGGCAGGGTATAAAAGATTCACCGCCTTCAAGCCCAAACCGTTTGGTGCCCGGATATTTGGTGCCAAGGTATTTCTCAAGACCCTCGGCGGCGATCAGTCGATCAAGAATTCTTCTCTTAACGCCATTGCTAAACGAAGGCTTGGACCGTGCGCTCTCCATTCGTTGCTGAACCCACATCTGTTCAGCCTCGTCAGAGATATGCATGTACTCTGCACCGATTGATGCGCAGTACGTACTCTCCAGTACCGCTATCATGTCTTTAAGTGGTGCTTCGCCTTGGCCGAAAAAGACATCCCCCGTCTGGAAACTCGTGTCCAAGTCGGCGGCGGATAGCTTGTGATATTCAAGTTCCAGAAGTGGAACATGCAGAGGCGCCTGGAGACCAAGCGGGTCTAGATTAGCCTTGAGATGGCCCCTTCTTCGATAACCACTAATGAGTTCGCTGACGGCAAATTGCTTTCGCTCGTAATCAGCGTGAACGCTGCTGGCTGAGACGGGTACAACCCGCGCCTGATTCTTCGCCAACAACAGAAAGTGGTTGCGAACCGTGCCATGGGAGATATCTGGCGCGTCTTTGCCTTCCACTTTCGGCAAAGATTCGAAATAGCTTCGCCATTGCTCTGGTATTTCGTCGGGATCCACCAGAAACTTCTCGTAGAGTTCCTCTACATATGCAGCATTGCCAGCGGATATATGGCCTGAACGCCACATACGCTCCATCACACTGTCTACCATCCCGTTACCTCGTACCAATGGGGACTATTTTGAGGTGGGCATTATACAGGCATTAAATCAGAGTGGACACAGTCTGGTACCGAAGAGAGCGCTATATAGCTCTCTTCAGCAGCATGTTTCGAATATGCCCAATAGCACGAGTTGGATTAAGCCCTTTGGGACAGACAGAAACACAATTCATGATACCGCGACAGCGAAAAACACTGAACGGGTCTTCAAGCTCTGCAAGGCGTTCTTCCGTAGCGTTATCCCGACTATCCGCTAGAAACCGATAAGCCTGAAGCAATCCTGCCGGGCCAATGAATTTATCGGGGTTCCACCAGTACGAAGGGCATGACGACGAACAGCAGGCACAAAGAATACACTCATACAAACCATCAAGCTTTTCACGCTCTTCGGGTGACTGGAGTCGCTCTCGACCAGGCGCCAACTCATCATTCAACAGGTATGGCTTAACTTTTTCATACTGTTTGTAGAACTGCTCCATATCGACGACCAGATCACGAATCACAGGTAATCCAGGCAGTGGCTTGATCGTGAGTTTGTCATCACGGATAACCTCCGAGAGCGGCGTAATGCATGCCAAGCCATTTTTGCCATTCATGCTCACACCATCTGAACCACAAACTCCCTCGCGACAGGATCGCCGATAGGTGA
>Ga0209711_10000369_pt1 | contig 45766 bp, 45 predicted proteins | sample ArcticOcean_MG_C_7_FD_187441 | JGI IMG/M metagenome (GOLD analysis project Ga0209711, IMG submission 187441) | Marine microbial communities from western Arctic Ocean - ArcticOcean_MG_CB11_88 (SPAdes) (version 2) | ecosystem: Environmental > Aquatic > Marine > Oceanic | place: Arctic Ocean... | reverse complement strand
TCCAGCATTTGAAGATTGTTTTCGACTAGATTGCTCAACTTGGACTTTTAACTGAGCATTTTCCCGTCTTAATAATTCTACTTCTGTACGAAGTCCTGCCAATTCCCTGGAAACTAGTTCCATGTCTTGTTTTAAATTCGCAACTCGAACTGTAATATCAGCAGAAGAGGAAATCGGTACAAAAAGAATTCCAACCAACACAATAAAACCAAGAGAAGCCATTCTATGGCAATCCTCAAACAAACTATAAATTTTTCCAACCACCGTACTTAAAAGTAAAGATTTCCCTAACCGAGGCAAGAAATCTTTTGGGTATTTCCCTTTATTTAAAGTTAAAGAAGTAAATCCTTCATCTCAAGTGAGTCGAGAATTTCTCCAAATGGAAAATTAAACCCGCGTAGAAAGTCTGGTACTTTTAACATTTTTCCACCTGGTTTCTGCATTTCCAAGACACGAAGAACACCAATCCCAGTTCCAATTAAAAAATGCCCCTCGTCATCTCTTATTGTTTCCCCGATTTTAATTGAAGAATTTGCACTTATCGCTTCTGCAGAACCAATTCTGATTTTTTGTCCATTTAAATAAAAACCACACCCTGGCCATGCTTGAAAAGCACGGATACGATTCGCCAATAATTTTGCAGGAGCAGAAAAATTAAGATTTCCATCTTCTTTATTAAGCTTTCGACAGTAAGTTGAATCTTCTTCCTCCTGGATAACCTCTTCTGCAATTCCTGAAACAAGACTTTGAATATTTCGTTTAATAAGGGGAATACAAGACTGTGCGATTTTATTTCGCAGCTTAAAACCTGTATCTTCGGAGGTTATGAGAATTGACTCAGAATCCACGATCGGACCAGCATCCATCCTAGGCATAACTCGCATTAGAGTGACTCCAGTAATATCTTCTCCCATCGCAATGGCAGTTTCAATGGGTGAGGCCCCACGATACTTTGGTAAAAGAGAGGCATGCAAATTATAGCACCCGCTAGGAGCAACTTTTAAAAACGATTTTTTTAAAATGTGCCCGTATGCCATGACTAAAATAGAATCTATTTTTTCTTCATGTAACCAATCGCAATCCTCATTCGTCGGTTTTTCTGGACTTCTACAGGGAATAGACTGAGTTAATGCCCAGCGCTTGATTGCATTTTCTGACATTTTTCTTCCTCGTCCCGATCGGCGATCGGGTTGGGTAAGCACAGCACCAATTTCAACGAATTGACATTCGTTGTGTAGATATTCTAAAAATGGTAAGGCAATCTCGTCTGATCCAAAGAATGCCACTTTATAAATTTGATTTGTCATTTAAAACTCCTAAGAAAGGCTAAAAGAAAGAGACGGACAACGAAAATGGCATTAAAAAAGCCGTTAAAAAACGGCTTTTAAAATTAGATCGATGTTCTTCTAGGTTTTTTCTTCTTGGTATCTCACTTCTTTACCTGCCAATGAAAATTTAAGCGGGCATCCCGCTAAATCAAATTTTTGTTGAATTCCTTTTTCTAAATATCGACGATATTGATCATTCAAACGTTCTTCGCGATTACAAAATAGTTTCACCCGGAATGGACGGCTCTCGACTTGGACCGCGTAAAAAACCTTAAAACGTTTTCCCTTAATCTTGGCAGGAGGTCGATGTTCCCACATTTCTCCAATCACTTTATTCAAAGCAGAAGTTGAAAGTGTTTTATCCATTCTCGCATCAAGATCGCGAGCTACTTGTAAAAAGTCTTTGATTGAATAACCGGTAAGTGCTGAAACAAAAGTGATCGGAGAATCAGGAAGAAAAAAGAGTTCCTTACGAATCGATTTCACATAACTTTTTCGAAAATCTTTTTCATCTTCATATCCAGGAAGTGGATCTTTTCGAAAGCTTTCCAAAGTCAAATCCCATTTATTTACCAAAATCGATAATGCCCGCCCCTCTTTTAATACATGATCTGCCATGATCTTATCTTGCTTGGTGACCCCTTCCCGAGCATCTAAGACAAGAAAAACTACATCGACAGACTCAATTGCTTTTTTAGTCCGCACTGATGAAAAGAAATCCAAAGAAGTATCAATACGTTTATGCCGTTTTAAACCAGCTGTATCAAAAAGTCTAAACTTCCAATCTTCTTCGGAGCCTTCAACTTTGAAATCCAAGTCTAATTCAACAGTCTCACGGGTAGTTCCCGGAACATCACTTACGATCAATCGATCCATTTCAAGCAATCGATTACAGAGTGATGACTTGCCCACATTAGGTCTCCCGATAAAAGCAATCTTTGTCCGATCATTATCTCCTTGTACCGGTAAAATGTTATTAAATGGAATCCGCGTTTGAATGGTTGTAATCAAATCCTCAAATCCGCTCCCATGCTCTGCAGAAACTCCGACTACGGACTTAAATCCAAGTTGATCAAATTCAGAAATCGAATAAAGTTTTTCAGGCTCGTCCAATTTATTAACCACTAAAATAGGTTCTTTTCCCATTTTACGAAATTTCTTCGCCAAAGTTTCATCAAGTGGAATTAAGCCTTCTCTACCATCAACCACAAATAATAAAAGATCCGATGCACGAATCGCAAAATCGGCTTGATACTCAGTGGCATCCTGTATTTCCACAGAGGTCATTTCTGGCTGCATCCCTATCCCGCCCGTATCCATCAATGTATAACCTTCTGGACTATCTGCGACCACCACATCACGTGTCACTCCCGGACGATCGTGCACGATGGAAATTCGCCGACCCGCGAGTCGATTAAATAAACGGCTTTTACCCACATTAGGGCGACCAACAATTGCTACACTTTGAGTTAGGCTCATTTTGAGACCATTTTAAAAAAATTAATTGTGCGAGATTAGATTGCTGCAGATTGGTTGTTTTCAGAATCAAGGCAATCAACAAATGATTCCATCCGATCTGTGGCCTCCACCAATTTTTCATAAGAAGTTGAAAAACTCGCCCGAACATGATTCAGACCATGCTCTCCAAACGCAGTACCTGGAACCACCGCGACCTCTTTTTCTCGGAGTAAACGGTGGCAAAATTCGACTTCATTCAACCCAGTACTTTCAACACTAGGAAAGGCGTAGAAGGAACCTCTTGGCAAATGGCAATTCAACCCTATCTCATTAAACCGACGGACTACAAAATCACGTCTTTTATGATATTGCTCACGCATTCTTAACACATCATCTGCCCCGTTCACTAAAGCCTCGATCGCCGCTTCTTGGCTCAAGATCGGTGCACACATCATGCAGTATTGATGGATTTTCATCATCGCATCAATTAACCAATCAGGACCACAAGCAAATCCAATCCTGAATCCAGTCATTGCAAAACTTTTTGAAAATCCATGAAGCAAAAGCGTTCGCTCCTTCATTCCCGGAATCGACGCAATGCTTACATGTTCCCCTTCATAAGTTAATTCTGCGTATATTTCATCGCTAATCACGATCAAGTCTTTATCTTTGGCAAATTTTGCCAATCGCTCTAACTTTTCGCGATCTGCTGTTCCACCTGTTGGATTAGTAGGGAAATTAAGCATCAAAATTTTGCAACCAGGCTCCCATGCTTTCTCGAACGCTTCGGGATCAAGAGAAAACTCCTGTCCAGGAGTTGTCGCTACAGGGATCGCTTCGCCAAATGCAAGGGTGACATTGGGAGCATACGAAACATAGCAGGGTTCATGGTATAGAACTTTGTCTCCTGGGTTGAGAATCGAACGCAAGGCAATATCAATAGCTTCAGATACTCCTACGGTCACCAGAATTTCAGAAATAGGATCATACTCTGGCCCGAAAAAATTCGAACAATACTTTGAAATTTCTTTCCTTAAAGATAAAAGACCTCGGTTATCAGTGTAGGAGGTTTTACCTTTTTCGAGAGCAAAAATTGAGGCCTCCCTAATTTTCCATGGAGTCACAAAATCGGGTTCGCCAATTCCGAGAGAAATCGCTTGGGGCATTTCAGAAACAATCGCAAAAAAATCCCGAATGCCGGAACGAGGCAAACTTTTTATATGATCTGCAATAAAATTTTCTGGATTCATCAATTTTACGGACTGACCGCCGGCTTTTCTTCATTAGCCACCTCTTGTACGAGCATGTGATTTTGCTCTTTGTATGGGCGGAGAAGAAAGTGGGTGGCGGTGGAAAGAACCCCTTCAATTGTGGCTAAGCGTTCGGAGATAAAGGCCGCAACGGAATTCAAGTTTTCCCCCGAAACAAAAACAAGCAAATCATACCCACCAGACATAAGGTAACAGGAATCCACTTCCTCAAATCGAGATATTCTCAACGCCATTCGATCAAACCCTCCTTCTCTTTCCGGGCTAATTTTAACTTCAATTACAGCCCGTACTTTTCCAAGATCTGCCTTATCAGGATTTAAAATGGGAACCCAACCCAGTAATGTTTTATTTTCCTGAAGTTCTTCAAGTTCACGTTCGATCTCACTCTTGTCTTTACCAAGAATTTTCGCGAGTTTTTCAGGGCGAGGGTCTCCTGTTTCAAAAAGCAGGGAAATTAAACTACTCATAATCTATACTATCGTACACTTTGTTATTCAAAGGGTAAAGAGGTAAAGCACAGTGAACAGATACAAATCTACAAATTAGGAATTCAGTGTAAGTTGCAGGTGATAAATTGCATTCAGTGCAATCGAATGGGAAATCTCACCACTTTTAACTAAATTATCTAACTCCGAAATCGGCACTAAAATTGTTTCTAATTCTTCATGAGGATCGAATGAAACATCACTATGTTTTTCTACATCGTTTAGCATTACAAAATGACAACGATTAGACATTATTGCCGAGTTGGGAAAAACGCTGCCAATAAGTTTCGGGTTTGTCCCGGAAAAACCTGTCTCCTCCAGTAGTTCTCTTTCTCCTGCCAAAATTGGATCTTCGCCTTTTTCGATAACCCCACCTGGAGGTTCAAGGGAATAATTTTGAGTTCCATAACGAAATTGTCGAACAAGAATAATTTCTTGATTAGAAGTTAAAGCGAGCACATTTACCCAATCATTTGAATCAATAACATAAAAATCACCTTCTTTTTGATCGGAATCACGAATCATTTTTCGTTTATGCACCTTAAATATACGACAATTTGCATAAACCTCATCATGAACTATAGTCCATTTACTTGGTAAATTTGTACTCATTCTGATTTTAGTAAATAGGTATGAGTAAATGATAAAAGATCTTCACAAACAGGTACGTTTTTATCCTGAGCAAAATCTTCAGTTTTAGGTTCAATCTTTTTCCCCGTTTTAACAAGAGCCGAATTTATATTTGCCCTCAAACCAGTTTCTGCATCTATCCATTTATCTCCGACCATCCAGCTGGAAGAAGTGTTTAAACTATATTTCAATATTATTTCTGACTGATACTTTGCCGATGGTTTGCGATATCCAAGATCTTTTTCATCAGGAGATTCTGGAGCAATACAAATACCATCCCAAAAATCGGCCTTGAGATTCAACATCTCCAACATTCTTTGGTTACAAGCTTGGACATCTTCCCAATCATAGTACCCACGAGCGATCCCTGATTGGTTTGTATGCATAAAGAGTAAATAGCCCGCGTTTTTAATCAATCGGAGTGCTTCCCCTACCCCTTCAATAATTTCAATATCATTGGGATTTTTAAGATAGTGAACATCCTTGATCAGAGTACCATCTCGATCTAAAAAAACTGCTTTTGACATGAAATTCTTACAAACAAGATAACATCTCTTCCGTCGACACTGTTGCTGTCCCGACTTTTCCCACAACAATACCGGCAGCTAAATTTGCAAGTTTTGCAGATTCCTCAAACCCCCCTCCTGCGACAAGTGCCATCGCCAAAACTGCGATGACGGTATCCCCTGCGCCTGACACATCAAAAACTTCGCGGGCCGCAGTTGGAATGGTATTTTTAACTTTTCCATCTTCGGCTAAAAGCATTCCTTCAGACCCTAAGGTAATGGCTAATTTTTGAGGCGAAAACTTTCTGAAGATTTCTTGGGTAATTTGGTCTTGGGGAAATTCATCTTTCATCAACCTGGATTTACCTGCAAGTTCAAGCGCTTCTAAACGATTGGGAGTTAAAAGATCGGGTTTACAATAATCCAATAATCGACTGGGTTTTGGATCAACGGCAATAAATGATGAATGAGATCGAAGAAGTTCAAGTAGATCATTAGTAAGGAATCCCTTTCCATAATCAGAAATTATAACCACATCAGATCGACTTGCTTTTTCGATAAAAGTATCCGCTAAGCGAGATAGGTTAGGTTGATAATCAACCGGAGGATTTTCTCGATCCACCCGACAAATTTGTTGATTACCGGAAGTAACCCTTGTTTTGCTTATTGTCGGAACGGTTGAAAAACAAAACGAATCGTCGACCCGAATTTTTTGTGCCAATAAAAGCTCTCTTAATTGATCGCCTTGATTATCAGTTCCAAACCACCCACAAACTTCGACATCCGCACCCAAAGAAGCAGAATTCAAAGCGACATTGGCAGCTCCACCAGCAACCACTTTTTCGTTTCCAACGGTAAGAACAGGGACAGGAGCCTCAGGAGAAATTCGATGAACTTGTCCAGAAACATATCGGTCAAGCATTACATCTCCAACTACAAGTACACGAAGTCGCTTGATTTGATTAAGAAGTTCTTTCATCAATGTGTAATATGATTAAACCTAAAACAATTCTCAATTATCATTTTCTTTTTATCTTATTGTTTGCTCTATCTTCCTGCGAAGGAAAATCACAAGGTGTATCAGAGAGAATAAATGTTAAACCACAATTTTTTACTTTTCATATCGGGGAGCAGACAATTAAAGTAGAATTATCGGTATTACCTGAAGAAAGGCAAAAAGGATTAATGTTTAGAGAAAACATGGAGCCTGGAACAGGAATGCTGTTTGTCTTCGAACAAGCATCTGCCCAAAAATTTTGGATGAAAAATACTAGAATCCCTTTGGATATCGCTTACTTTTCTCCAGATGGAAAATTAAAAGAAATTCATGCAGCAAAACCTTTTGACTTAAATGGAGTGCAATCAAGGTCAAAAAATATTCAATTTGTACTGGAATTGAATTTGCACGATTTTCGTAAGCAAAAGATTAAAATTGGGGATCGTTTAAACCTAACTGAAATTAGAGAGGCTTTAATCAAGAAAGGCTTAAACCCAAATGACTATAAATTGGCACTCTAATCTTTTTGATTTCGGTAACCCAGTGGATTTTTACTCTGCCAGTTCCAGGCATCAGTAAGCATTTCCTCAAGGCCGAGCTTCGCTTTCCATCCTAACAATTGCCCCGCAAATGTCGGATCGGCCCATGCTTCCGTTACATCTCCCGAACGACGACCTACCAATTCATAGGGAATCGAAATCCCAGTAACTTTTTCAAAAGTTTTAATTACTTCAAGAACCGAATACCCCCTTCCTGTGCCAATGTTACATGTTACAATTCCACGATTTTTTTGCAATTGATCCAGAGCCTTTATGTGAGCCTCTGCTAAATCACTTACATGAATATAATCTCTAATTGCGGTACCGTCACGAGTCGGATAGTCCGAACCAAAAACTTTAAGTTTGTTTAAACGACCTGAAGCAACCTGGCTCACAAAAGGAACAAGATTATCCGGAATTCCGTTTGGATCTTCACCGATTTCCCCGCTCTTATCTGCACCGACAGGATTAAAATAACGAAGAACTGCTACATTCCACAATGGATTAGCCTTACAATGATCTTGAATGATTCCCTCCATCATGTACTTGGTTCTACCATAAGGACTAGATACTTCACCGATTGGATGATTCTCATCTAATGGAACTTTCTCGGGCTCGCCATAAACGGTACAGGACGAACTAAAGACTAAATTACTTACCCCCGCCCTCTCCATTTCCTGAAGCAGGGTAATCGAACCTCCCACATTATTTTGATAGTACCTTAACGGATCTTCAGTCGATTCTCCTACCGCTTTCAATGCCGCAAAGTGAATTACAGCAGTTATGTCAGAATTCTGCTGAAAAATAGATCTCAATAAAGTACGATCAATTATATCGCCCTCAACCACAACGGGTTTCTTACCTGCAATATTTGCGACTCTTTTTAAGGACTCAGCTGAGGAATTCGAAAAATCATCTATGACAATAACCTCATACATCGACTCTAGCAGAGCCAATGTTGTGTGGCTTCCAATATAACCTGCTCCCCCTGTTACAAGAACTTTCATTATCGACTGCCTCTAGTCAAAGAGCGCAATGTGGACAGCATAATTTTCATATCAAGAAAGAATGATGCATTTTTAACATAATATAAATCATAGGATAACTTTTCTTCAGAACTCTCCATATCAGATGCATATTCAAAACGAATCTGCGCCCAACCAGTCAATCCAGGTTTTAGGAGATATCTACATTTCCAAAAGGGTAAGTGTTGATTAATTTTTTCTTCCAACTCAGGCCTTTCTGGACGGGGTCCAACAATAGACATTTCACCTTTTATCACATTCCAAAACTGAGGGATTTCATCAATTCGCCACTTACGAAGAAATCGACCGATTCGAGTTACACGAATGTCATCTTTTCGTGCCCACTCTGCACCTTGATTTTCAGCATTCTTGTTCATTGTTCTTAACTTGTATAGCACATAAGGTCGACCCAACAAACCTGTCCTCTTCTGATGAAAGAAAAGAGGGAAACCAGATTCCAAAACAATTAAAATACAAGCTAGAAAAAAGATCGGTGATGAAAAGATAATCCCACAGGTCGCAACAATTAAATCTATGGATCTCTTGAAATGGCGAATCAATGGATCCCTCAATCTTAAATCCAACTTGGCCAACCAGGCTCGATCTACCTCGCTAGGCGGAATTTTCTGCGATTGCATTTCCAAGAAAGAGGCAACTCCCATTACCCGTACGCCAGACTCAAGCAAGGCAACAATATCGATTTCTTCAGCCGGACTTTCTTCTTTATCCAAAAGAAGTATCTCCACTTCTTTCTTTTTACAAAATTCGACGATATTATTTAAATTAATTTCAGATTTATAGTCGGTCCAAATGAGTTTCTTGTTTTGCCTACCAAGGTAGGTTTTCACTCTCATCTGCAAATCCAAAGGAGACAGGGCAAGAACATGCAATGCCTGTCCTTTCTCTAGGTTTTCAATCGATGACAGAAAGACAGAAGTCAATAGACCAACGATTAAACCAATCTTAAAAATTGTAAACCGACCAACAAATTCGTACTCAATAAACCAAACACCCAAAACAAGAACCGTCAAAGCGAGAGAAGAAGTCAAAAAACCAAGAAATAATTTGTTAAGCAAACTAGTTTGATTTTCACTTTCGAAAAACCCCGTCATTTCACCTACGACTAGGAACGCGATGCAAAATAAAATAGCGTAAAGAAAAAGGCGCTCAACTGGGACAGTTCCTAGGGTCTCACTCGCGGGAGAGAAATACAAGGGTACTACCATGCAGCTAACCACCGCAATCAACAAGCAAGTCATTAACTTGGATAACTTACTAATGTTCCAATGTTCGTTTCTTCTATTCACTAAATTGATTTCCAATCAATCGAGAAACAAAGTCTCGAGATGCTAATCTACGCCCAAACTCAGATCGCACAGCAACCAAACTTAATCTAAGGGATTTCATTCGAACTTGATCATTTTTTAATCGAATAATCTCTGCTGCAATATTAATAGGGTTTATCTCTGAGAATGTAACCCCTATCTTCGATTGATTAACCATATCTGCTAGTTCACCACCTGGGGCAATCAAAACGGGTAACCCAGCTCCAATAAAATCATAAACCTTTGCAGGAAATGCTTTCTTCATTGCGGGCAAGTCTTTTAAAATACAAATACCAAGATGGCACTTTGAAATGACTTCCGCCAACTGATTCAATGGTAATGCATCGATGGTTTTCACATTTTTACCCAAATTTTCTATAAAAGTCTTTGGTAAGTCACCAATAAGTAAAAAACGTATTTGGGAATCGGTTTTATTTACAAGATCGATCACTTCAATTAAAGCATCTGAATCATAAAACCGACCGAGTCTACCATGGTATACAACAGTAAAAGGATTATACTTTTCCGAGTGCAGTAATCTTTCTTCAAATAAAGATTCGTCAAACCCATTTCTAACCAACATGAATTTTTCCTCTTGTTGAGGAAAATCTTTTCTCAAATCATCAAGCAACCCTTGAGTCACAGTCGAAGCATATTGTGCGTTTGTATAAATCCAATTTTCGATTTCATTTAGAACTTTGCTTAGCAATCCACCCTTACTGATGTAATTTAAGTCATAAAGAACTTTGGGGTAACGATCACGGACATCAAATGCAAAGGGTAATTCAGCTAATCGACAAAAAAAAGCACAAATTACGGCCATAAAAAAAGGAGGGGATGTAATTATACACAAGTCAAAAAGATTTCTTTGGTACAACAAGCGTAAGCCAATATCAAATCCAAGAAAAATTTCTTGGCAAAATCTTTTAAGCAAGCCTGCATGATTATCCGGCGTTTGAAAAAAAGAGCATTGAACGGAATTACTTGGATTCGAAATATTACTAGAAGTAAAAGTCGAAACTTGGCAACAATTGACCTCTAACTCAGTTATCCAGGTAGAAACCCTAGACGCCGCTGCTGCTGGTGTTGGAGGAAATTCAGAAGTAACAATAACTATACTCTTCACTACAAATTTTTATATTTGTGATAGAAATTCAATAGCTTTTGGATCGAAACATTCGATCTATGACAGAATTTTGGACGACATAATCTTGGATTTGTATGAAAGAAGATTTTTAGAATTTTCTAAATCTTCCACAACAATAATAATGGTTGCTTCATCTTAGCTAAACCAAGTTTTATATTTTCAAAGGTTCAATGTAACAAATAATTCGAGGAGCAAAAATACAGCTAATTTGAGGAAAGCTATATCAGTCCTGTTTTCTTATCTTAGCGGCAAAGGCGGACAAACCATCATGAATTCTTTCCAAAAGCACTTCTTCATGAACTTCTAATTTATTACGATTATCAGTAAATCGATAGAAGATTTTACCATAATTGTATTTTCTACCACTAATTTGAAATTCAGCAACAAACTCCTTATCTCTAGGGTAATAACCATGGTATTTAGAGTCACTCCAACTCACTTTTTTTCCTAGAGTATTTGAACCAGAATCCATTCTGCTTCCTAACTTTCCATCTTCCTCATAAAAGGTAATTGTGGCGTCATGAAATTGCATTCCTTCAGCAACTTTGCTAAGGACATTGGGCAAATTTTCAAATTGAACAGATTCCTGAAGCATCAACTCTGCATCCTTAATTGATTGCTCAACGGTTTTGATATTCTTTCGATCTTCGATAAGAGTTGTGAGGCTCTGACCAAAAAACTCGAATCGGAAATAACCTAGATATCTCAGAAGCACAAAGCCAGCCAACCCGAAAAAGACAAAAATTGCGAAAAGTTGATCACCCTTGCCAAATGCTGCGGCAATCGCAACTAACGAACATGAAAACGCAGCAGCCCACATAGCAAGAACAGCCTTACCATGTGACAATCCCTTAGCCATCAAGCGATGATGGAAATGTTCCATGTCCGGAGAAAAAGGTGAGCGTCCACGAAGGATCCGACGAAAAATGGCAAATACAGAATCTAAAATAGGTAATGCAAAGGCGAGAAAAGGAAAAATACCGTCCATAACCCCACCCTCACGGAAACTTGCAAGCAATGTTAAGCAACCGGCTAAATATCCAAGAGTTAAACTCCCACAATCCCCGAGGAAAATCGATGCGGGGCGACTATTAAAAACCAAAAAGCCGAGCAAGCATCCGATAAGTAGGGTGGACAGGAAGGTCACACCAGTTATGCCGGCTAGGTATCCGACCACAGTCACTGCGATTAATCCAGCAAGCGTTATTCCAGATGCTAAACCGTCTAATCCATCAATTAAATTAATGGCATTCGCCAAGCCCACGATCCAAAGACTCGCAAGTCCAAATCCTACCCATTGAGGAAATGAAATTGAGCCTAATCCAAGAAACTGAACTTGCGTGAAAGAAAAATCTGCTCCCCAAACCACTAATCCAGCAATCAGAAATTCTCCAAACAACTTTACCTTTGGCGATAGCCTTGCGAGATCGTCCAAAAAACCAATTACAAAAATACCCAAAGAGCCCAAAAGAACAATACCAATGATTGGGTTATTCCCCCAAAGCATTTCTCGAAATTGCGGAACTGTAAACCCTGCAAGAAGAGACACGCACAATAGAGAAAGAAGGACAGCAGCTCCTCCGAGCCTAGGAGTTGCCTGTTGGTGTACCTTCCGAGCACGCTGTGGACAATCAACAAAACCTTTCCGTAGAGCAAGGTGCCGTACAAGAGGGGTCAAAACGCAAGTTAAAATAGCTCCTAAAACAAATAAACTATAAATTGATGGAATCACTATTGAACACTAAGCAATAACAAATTTAATGAATTCGTCAATTTTGAAAACATAGAAAGGAGTTCCTGTAAAAAATTATTAATGGGAGTTTAAGGATAGCGAAAAGTAAATCGAATTTACAGAACGATATTCTCTAAAGATCTCTTGATTCTTTTTTGATCGCTTTGACTCATAGTACCAACAGTTCTTAAAATTAAAGATTGTGGAAGAGTAAACAATTTAAATCTCACAAAGCATGGCTTGCTTAATCCAACACTCTTAAAATCATTAATGACAATATCACTAGACCAAGTTAGGACTCGTGTAGAAGTAATCATGCATAAAAGAACATGGTCGTGATTGGAATTAAAACTTGAATTTGAAAGTATTAACGCTGGTCTTCTTTTACTTGAAAGTTTCTCTGTAAAAGGAAAGGGGACAACGACAACATCGTATTGCTTATAAATCATTCCATGCCTCGTTGTCTTCCTCGGAATCCCACTCAGCCAAAGTGGTGGTCAAGGATTCAAGGTATGGATCGATTGGTTCTTTCAACTTTTTTAGCAATAATCCATCATCTCTTACTTCATAAATAATAGTATCTCCCTCCATTAATCCAGAGAGTTTGCGAATTTTTGAGGGTATTGTAGTTTGACCTTTTGCACTTATCTTAGATATTTCCATAAAGTAAATTATTCTTACTTTTCGGAAAAATCAAGAATTGTTTATTCATAAAAACCTGAGAATGCTTAATTTGAGGGGCGATATGATACCGACATCTTGTCTAATAGTTTTCCCAAATGACATATATTTTGTCAAATGACTCACCAATTTGTGGACATTGATGGATGTTTTTGAAGGAGTCGGAACATCATTGGTGCGATGTAATCTCATTTACTGTACAAAATAATTCTTCGATTTCATTTGCAGTCATAGAGTTGAAATCATCGGGAACCTGCCCATCTCCTTCCATAAAAACTTAATCGTCTGATTCGAGAATCATCAAATTGCTATTTAAAGAATTAATTTGGGTATATTTAACAGTTTTTTTAGCAAGCGGTAAATAAACAGAAAAACTTTACCACCAAAGAGCCAAAGTACCGATCCGAAAGCTCATTCGCTGAAACTATTTATGTAAACAGTCTAATCCAGGAGGTGGCGAAGGAAGGCCTTTGAACAACTTCCAGGCAATCGCGGAAGAAGGAGAAAACAATGTCCATAGGGTTCCCAAGATGCACGAAAAATAAGTGAAGAGTCCATTGTTATCGACATACCACTCCTCAAGTTTCCCTTTGTAAGGCATGATTACATTATCGTAAAATACTTCTGGATTCTTGCAGTCGTGCATAAGTTCCTCCTCATTGCGAAAAACTATAGAGCCCACACCCGACAGACCGGGCCTTACCTTGGAAATTACCTGTTGAGAAACTGGGGGAAAAGCATCAAAACAACGTTGATCCTGTGGTCGCGGACCCACGACGCTCATGTCGCCCATAAAGATATTGAACAACTGCGGAAGTTCGTTAACTTTAGTTTTGCGCAAAATACGCCCTACGGTCAAAACGCGTGAGTCATTTTTCAAGGTTACCGTTCCGGTTCCAAGGTTAGGACTATCTTTTAACATCGTTGCGAATTTGATTAGTCCGAATTCCTTCCCTCCCCTTCCCAAGCGTTTCTGAACAAATAAAATCTCTCCTTCTCCTGTCAAATAAAGGATAACCGAGACCAATAGAAACAAAGGCACTAAAGCCAACATTGCCAACGCTGAAAAAAACATATCAAGTAAACGCATCATGATTTCACTCTGAAAGATTTATCCCGCTTGTAATATCATCCCCTCTGCCCAAAACGTAAACTTGGTGATTTTCCGCAATTCCAGTCAACTCTGCCCCACTGAAAAAGCCCAAAGTATCATAAACAATGCATCGATCCGTTTTTTCAAGAGTTCCAAGCAAAGCTTTATTTTTTCGATATTCCGAATGTCCGGTCGTAAGAACAAGTACATCGAAATTCTTAACTAAAGCAGTTTCAAGAGAGGTCTCGACCTCCATATCGCACTCGGTCCAGTAGTTAACAAAGTAATCATGTGCTGAAACTTCGCATCCGTTTGACTTAAGCAGCCTGCAAAAAAGCTCCACTGGTGAATAACGCGTGTCTCCCACATCGCCCCTGTAGGAAACACCTAGAAGAAGAACCCTCAGCCCTTTCACATCACTTGGCAACAGCCTATCCTTGAGGAAATTGAATGCAAACAAGGGCATTTGATCATTGATGCGAACGCCTTGCTCACTTTGTGTAAGGGCTTTGGAATCGAACAATGACGAACGAGCCCAGGACGCAAGCAATGGATCTTTGGTTAGACAATACCCACCAACACCAATCCCCGGAAACATAAGGTTATTGTGGGTATCCCTCATCCGGATTGCATTGACCACTTCGTAGATATTTACGCCGGCTTCTTCGGCAAACCTCGTCCATTCGACCATAAAGGCAATATTCATCGCCCGATAGGAATTCTCCAAAACTTTGGCCATTTCCGTGGCGTTGGTTCCCTGCAAACGAGTAAGTGGATACTCATCCGTACGAATGATCGTCTTGAGAAAAGCCTCAGTAGCGTCTGCACTTGCAACGTCAATTCCCGAATAAACACGAAAGTAGTTCTGGATCGAGTCAACATAGTCGGGTCCGGGCATCACACGTTCATATGAGTGACCGAGTCTAAATTGGTCAGCGGGAAGATTGCGATCCAGCAGCCCCTGCCGTAGAATAGGATGGACGATTTGTTGGCAGGTCCCGGGGGGCACCGTTGTCTCAACAACAACCAACACATCAGGTTTGCAATTCTCTACAATGGCAGTGATGGCCTTGGAAAACGGATCCATATCAACCTCGAAATCAGCAAGCTCGCCCTCGGCTCTGGATTCTTTTTGGACATCCAGGTTCACGTCGACGATTACGACATCTGCATGTGCATAGGCATAAGGGTCGAAGGTAGCATAGTGATTACCCTTCTCTCTGGCCCGCTCAAAATATTCAGAAACCTTCGGGTCCGATGACTTAAGCGGAAGTTCGCCTTCATTGAATGAACATATTTTCAAATATGACTCCGGTGTCGGAAGATCCACACCAATCACCGCATATTCACGAGTAATAGCATTGGCACAAACCAAACTCATTACCCCACCCACAAAACCGAGTCCCTGCACTACGACAACAGGCTTCCCCTCTTGATTTGCAAGGAAAGCATCAATCCCCGCTCTGTCATTCTCGTCAACTTCGGGAATCGACGAAATGTCATCGTTTGTCGAATCGTTTTTTTTATTGAACTCAGACATAAATGATTAAAAAAATATATTAATGATTAGATTTTTAGCTCATCCGGTTTTTGGAAACCACCGCTAGGAATTTTCTGCCCAGAGTCGAAGAAATTGACATACCATAAGACCGATTCTTTCAAGCCATCCTGCCAAGGCACCTTGGGATTGTACCCAAGAAGATCAATCGCCTTTGCAATATCGGGGCATCTGCGGGAAACCGACCCAGGATAAGTAGAGGCGTTGACATAGTCACCTTTATATCCCATTTCTGCACCCACGGTTCTCGTCAAATTATCAATGGTAATTTCATCGGTTGAACCGATATGAAAGATCTCTTGATCAGCAGACTCATTCTCCATTGCAAGAACAGTGCCTTCGGCGGCATCGCTAAGATAACAAAATGCCCGCGTTTGATCTGGTCCGTAAATACTGAAAAGAGGCCCCTCTCCTTCGTAAAACCTCTGGATTAGATGAGGAATTGCGTGTTTGAAACCCATCCGAGGGCCAAAAATATTTTGGTACCGCACTACCGTGACGGGGAAATTAAATTGTTTTCCGTAATTTAGAAAGGCAGATTCGCCGAGCATTTTAGTAACCGCATAGGTAAATCGAGGGTGCCCGATTTCAGATATCGTGAGGGGCACGGTCTCCGATGTTGGAACAGGAAAGTCGAAGACGTCCGTCGCCGCGGCATAACACTCCGAAGAAGAGGAAAAGAGGATTTTTCCCGCGTTTTTACATTCCGTTGCCCACTGCAGAACATTCTGAATAAGTGCAGTATTAATCCGAATTACTTCATGAGGTTCCTCGATACAACGATTTACCCCAACAACGGATGCAAGCATGTAAATGTAATCGTAATCCTTTCCGAGCATTTTAAACGATTCCTGTTTGGTAAAGTCACCCTCTACGACGGTAATGGAAAATTTCAAGACTACCTTATTGAAATCTTCATCCAGTTGCCCGGGCGTGAAGAGATCGGCGATGGTAATATCATGGTCTCTATTTTCTCCAAGAAATCGTGCTATACCCAAACCGATGAAACCAGCTCCCCCTAAAATTAATACTTTCTTACTCATGGTTAAGGCATTTTATTATTTTGTATCGAAAAATGAACCAGATCATATATGCGAGTTCATTGAATTGGAATTAGAAAGAATTTCATAAATATGTATGGTTTGGTTAATAACTGCCTTGATATCAAATCTCCGGCGAGCTAATAGTCTTCCGGCTTTTCCATAATCTGACCTCTTTTTTTCGTCGTCCATCAGGTTGAGAAAGGCATTGGCAAGTTTTGCGTGATCGGCGACGGGGACCAAATCCCCAGTTACTCCGGGAATGATTGCATCACGGCAACCGATTGCATCAGTCGTAATTACGGCACAACCTGCAGCCGCTGCTTCCAGCAACGACTTGGGCATGCCCTCCCGGTAAGATGGAAGGCAAACGATGGAAACTTGGGAAAGTACCTCAGCCATATTTTCACAATGACCCCACCATTCGATAATTCCTTCATCGACCCAAGATTTCACTTCTTCTTCCGGAACTGCCGAAGGATTGTCGTAATCTGCGGTACCGGCCAAGACAAACTCCCAATCATTCCGTAAGGATCGGATCGATCGAGCTGCTTTTACAAACTCCTCCACTCCCTTGTCGTAAAGCAACCTGGCTGGGAGAAGAACGACTTTTTTTCGAGATGAAAGGGGCTGATCGGGAAACATATCGGTGTAAACGCCAGAGCCCGGAATCTCAAAAATGTCAGACTTTCGGGCCAAAGAAGCTTTTACAACGAATTGCTTGTCATCAGGATTTTGCACGATGACGCAACGATTGGGATGATCGTAAGCTATCCTGGCCAAGAACAAATAGAGATTACGAAGGATTGCATTTTTTCCAGAGGAAGGACCGGTGTACAATGAGCCCATTCCTGAGATGGCAAGTACTACGGATGAACATCCGGACAAACGAGCGGCAATACCTCCGTAGAGCAAGGCTTTCGGGGAGGCGCAATGGACTATGCTAGGTCTCCAAAATGCCATAAAAAGAACGGTTTGGACAAACCCAGCGAGCTCGCAAAACAAATCAAACCTGCCACTGTTGAACAAGGTTGCATAATGAAGAAATTTATGACGCTTTAGAAGTTTCAAGGCCGAATTTTCGAGAAGCGGACTGCCTGCTCTTCCAGTTAAAAGAGCAACCTTGTACCCGTGCTTCCGCACTTCCAAGGCTATAGGCAATCTGTGAGAACAAAAAAACGCTGCATTGTTAACCAAATAAAGAATCTTCACTATGATACTAACCCAAACGCTTTCGAATCGAATTTCTTTCCATTAGGCCAAGACCCGTTTGGGTACCGAAGGTTTTTCCCAATTATAGTTCACTCCCGGAACCAAGCTTGAAACATCAATACGCTCCACAATTGTCCCTGCCAATTTCTTTTTCCGGAAAGGTGCTCCTTCCACATTGAACGAACGAAATGCACATCCAGAAAACCTTCTTGTCGTAATCGATTCTCCCCAATTAAAGATTCCGCCCAATCCCTTAGTGGCCCTTTAAGCCATTGGTTTATCGGCACACCAAAACCGACCTTAGGTCGATCTAGTAATTTTTGGGGTACATGCTGGTAAAGAACATCCTTTAGAATCCTCTTAGAATCTTTACCCAAACATTTCCATTCATTTGGTAAACTCCACGCAAATTCTACGACACGATGATCTAACAAAGGAACTCTTGCCTCCAAGGATACTGCCATACTTGCCCTGTCTACCTTGGTTAAAATATCATCGGGTAAATAAGATACTAAATCCTGTGCCATCATCCATTCATTGAAATTCAATCCTTCCGGCTGATCAGTTTGTGTCAATTTCGTCAAGGGCTCAGTTACTCCTGCTACAATATCAGCGGGATTCTTGAAATGACTTACCATATTAAGGTACAAACTCCTTTCGTCAGATGTTCTCATCAGTTGGCCAAGTGTATGGAGGTTCTTACCAGGATTTCGAAGACGCAGAGATCCGGGCATTAAAGGAGCAAAGGGCCTGTACAAAAGGTTTAACGCCTGCTCGGGAATCGCACCGATGAGATGCTGCAAGGGAAACTTAAGGAAGCGCGGCAACCTGCGGATTCGATTCCAGGTCATATCTGCTAATCGGTACCTGCTGTAACCGTTGAATAATTCGTCACCACCATCCCCTGATAGTGCAACCGTTACATGCTTTTTAGCAAGCTCTGAAACCAGAAAGGTAGGTATCTGCGAAGAATCAGAGAAGGGTTCATCATATATTGTTGCCAACCTAGGGATCACTTCCTGTGCCTGCTTTGGAGTTACGTACAGTTCGGTATGATCGGTTCCTATATGGTCTGCCACTTCCTTCGCAAATGGAGCTTCATCATACCCGGTATCTTCGAACCCGATTGAGAAAGTACGAACTGGGCGGGACGATTGCTTCTGCATAAGCGCGACGACAAGGCTCGAATCAATTCCACCTGACAAAAATGCACCCAAAGGAACGTCAGAAAGCATGCGTGATTTGATTGAATCAGAGAGCAAATGTTCGAGTTCTTCAACCGCATCCTCGTAAGATCCGCAAAAAGGCGAGGATCGGGCCTTATTGATCGCCTCCCATGCATCCCAATAAGTGGTCAACTTAACGGACGAATCTGCTCCAGAGAGAGATAATATTGTACCTGGTTCAAGTTTCCTGAATTTTTGATAGATGGTGTATGGCGCAGGAATGTAATTGTGTCTAAAGAACAAGCCTAAGACATTGCGGTCGATTTCCCCCTCGAAGTCAGGATGCTCTTTCAACGCCTTGAGCTCGGATCCGAAGAGAAAGGTATTACCAGATTTGCCATAATAAAGAGGCTTGATCCCCAATCGGTCGCGGACGAGGTGTAGGACTCCTTCCGCTTTATCCCACAAGGCAAAGGCAAACATCCCGATAAAACGGGAAACCGCTGATTTCAAGCCCCAAGTCTCCACAGAAGCCAGCAATACTTCGGTGTCTGAATGACCTTTCCAATTTCGGGAAACCGAAGAATTCTTTTCCAGTTCGGCCTTTAATTGATGGGTATTGTAAATCTCTCCATTGTAAACGATTACATAACGACCACTATTTGAATGCATCGGCTGTCTGCCCGCAGGAGAAAGATCCTGTATGGCAAGCCTCTGATGACCGAGAGCAAGACCTTTTCTCTGATGATTCCAAATACACGCATCATCTGGTCCGCGATGGGAAAGTGAGGCTGTCATTTTTCGAATCAAGTTTTCAGAATCACCTTCGGACTGAGAGTGCTTGTTCCAGAATCCAGTTATTCCACACATTTTATTCGTAAATGAGCTTTAAATAGAACTGTTCGAACGAGGAAATCACAGATTGGATGGAAAAGACTTCTACAATTCTTCGGCGAGCCGAAGAACCTTTTTTTGAAAGCTCAGACATCGAAGTCAACAATGCCGCGCTCATACCTTCGGCCAACTTGAAATGACACCCTGAATCAACAGTCCAACCGGTTTGACCGACTAGGTCTTTTGAATCACCAACATCCGTTACCACGCAGGGAATCCCTACTGCCATAGCCTCCCCTATTGAATTGGAGAAACCCTCTCCGAGTGATGAAGACACATAAGTATCAAAGGAGTTCAGCAGTTCAGTGACATCCTTCCTGAAACCAAGAAAAAGAACATTCGAATGAAGATTTAATCTTTCGACCTGTTCTTTGATTTGATGATTCTCTAGAGAAACATCTCGACCACAACAGACGAGTATTGATCGGGGATTATCTTTCAACACTAGAGCGAATGCATCAAGCAGGTCGCTATGATTCTTCTGCAGGTTGTATCTCCCGACATTTCCAAATACAAATTGGTCATCATCAACCCCAAGCGATTTTCGGGTTTTTTTACGGGTTTTTTCATCTGGAAAAAATTTCTCGGTGTCAAAACCATTCGGAATTACACTCAACTTTTTAGCCATGTAGCCAAAATCTTGATGAGCCCCAAGCCCAGCGCGGGAATTACAAACGATTCGAGATGGAACGAAAGCAGAAAAGGCAGCACATGTTTTCGCTGTCAAAATCGTAAGGCATTTATTTTTGTCAGCATCCAAGTTACAGTGCCTCACATTCCAGCAGAGTTTGTCGATTCCGCACAAACGAGCAACTGTCCCCCCGATTAAGTCCGCGTGATACATCCAAGTTAGAGCGAGATCGGGGGAAGACTTTCCTAGCAAAAAAAAGAGTTTCAGCACACCGAGTGGAGAAGGCAATCCCCGATGCATACCAAGCGATGTAACCTTGAAACCGGAATCTCGAAGCTCTTTGCCTATTAGACCGATGTTAGTCAAAGAAATTACTTCGTTACTAAAAAGTTCCTTATTCATCCCCCTAAGCAACTTCGCTAACATTGCCTCAGCACCACCCGCATCCAAACCGGTAATAATGTGAACCAATCGGATACTTCTACGATTCATGGTTTGAAAAAGGACTGCAATCAACCAAATCCAAAACTAGGTTTTCCTAAACGAATGAGCCACTGCATTGCGAACAGGGCCATGAAAGCTGCGAGAAATGCCTGCCTGCGCCAACCCGTCAGGTTCAATGACGCAAGAAGAACAAGTAACAATCCGCTCTCAAAGATTCGGGCCGTTACGTTAAGCAGCCAATAAGTCCCTAGATATAAAATGATGATCCCGGATTCAAAGGCGTACTTTCTTAAAAAATTTCTCCCTTGCAAAAGCCATATACAAAAAATGATCAACCAGAAGAAGAAACCGAGGCCACTTCCTTGCGTGATACTGAAATCATTATATTCACCTTGTCTGGCTCCAACCAGACTAACCAACCAAGCAAATACTAGCCCCATTCCCACGCTCAGACTTGTGATTATCCCGGTTCTCAGATCGGGACCGAGACGGACATAGGTCATTGAACGAGACAACACGAGAATGCCTAGTATAAATAAAAAGGATGCGTGAATGAAAGGTGTCGTTGCTATGATTACTAGGCGAAGGGAGGGTTTCTTTGTGAACCAACCAATGAGAAAGACTGCAACGGCAAGGCCTTGGCGCAGGTGAATGACGTGATTCTTAAGAACTGCGGGAAAGAGCAAGAAAAACAATAGCCAAAGGAATTGCTTGGGATGGCGGAGCAAGACCATCCATGCGACAAGGGTCGCAGGCAAGAAAATGATGAACCGCAAAACCACTTCGGGTGGAAACCAATTGGCTAAGCCCGCATTTACCAAAAGCCAAAGGGGTTCGTTCGCAAGCAAAGGTATGAGCCCCCACCCTTGATATCTCTGGAAAATAAGGAGGCTGTTCTCAGTATAATTAAGATAATTATCCCGATCGGTAAAAAGGTCTAGTGGAAGAAGGCTAAAAAAAGCTCCGTAAACCACTGCGATGCAGAATACCAACATATGGTAATATTGAGAATTCGAACCCAAGGACAAACAAGTCGTGTTCACTCTTTTTAGATCTATGCTGACCTCCCGATTCATTTCTTCTCGTCCCCCAATCCCAAAACCTGTTTCCATTCATTCGCAATGCGATCTATGGAAAATCGCTGGCGAACCAATTGCGAAGACTTAGACATTAGCATTCTTTTCTTTTCCTCTCGGATCATTTTGCCCATCGCACGGGATAAGCCCTGCTCTCCCTCTTCAGGTGATACCAAGAAACCATTCACTTCGTTCTCGATAATATCTGCAGGCCCAGTATCGCAATCAAAGCTTACAGCCGGTTTTCCATAGGCCATTGCTTCGACCAATACATTGGGGAATCCCTCAAAACGAGAACTCATGACAAAAAAGTCAGCGCGGGCGTACCAATCTCCCAAATTCCCTACCCTGCCTGGGAGAAAAAATCTGGAAGACAACCCCTTCTGCTTGATTTGCTCTTCCAAATGTTCTCGTTCCGAACCTTCCCCCAAAACAACCAGATCCCAATCGGGGAAATCTTCTGCCAAACGTGCATAAGCATCAATGAGTATGTCGAAGCCTTTTTGGTTTTCCAACCTGCCTACTGTAATAATCAATTTACGATCAGGCTTCAGTACCGAACGAGGATCAACCTTCGGTTCCGTTGCAGGAATGGGAAAAACAACCGGATTGGGGATCACGCAACCGTTGGAACCTGGACAGTTTGCCGACAACCAATCAAGCCCCTTTCCCGTTTGCATAACGACTGCCTTCGCCCGTGGATAGGTAATTCTGCGAAGCTTGTTCATCAAACCGCCAAGCGGGAGAGAAGGAGGATAGATTCTTTCCGAGACAACCACAGGAAACTTCAAAAAGTAAGTAGCAAGAAGCGTAGCTATATTAACGTCGCTTAGGAAGGAAACTATGACATCGGGATTGTATTCCGAAATCGCTTTTCTCAAAGCAAGCAATCGCCTTATTTTTCCTAGAAATGGATTTTTCCCAAGCTTTACGCGATCTGCGAGAAAATCAATCCGAACTCCATGATTCAGCTTGTAGACACAGCTTCCTCTTCCTGAAAAAGTGGGCATTAGAATTACCTCAAGGCCACTGTCAGCCCAATGATTGCAAAGTAGCGCGGCGACTCGCTCTGCTCCTCCTCCATGCATGGAGCTAACCAGAAAAAAAATGCGTTTCAGTTTAAAAAGGATTTAATAAGTGTTGCCAAAATCAAATTTCTGCAACTACAGCACCTATTGGAGCAGAGCACTAACCTAATAAACCCAAATATTTTTGTGCAAGACCTTCTCCCAAGTTTTCATCAAACCACTTTTTCGAGAGCCGACCGATTTTCTTATATTTGGATGGTTTTTTGGCATAATCTTGAAAATACTCATATATTTCTTCCATCTTCAATGCCTCAAGAATAGGGCATCCGAAGTACGGGTCGTCTTCCGAATGGATCGCCCCGTCCGTGTTGGTAATAACAGGGGTTCCATAAGCCAAAGCTTCGTTGGTCGTGCCGGCGGAAGTAGCGGACATTCCCTCTCGGAATTGATCTGCGACAAAAGTTGCCATAGAGATACCCGCGACCAACTCCTTTCTAGACATAATTGGAAACCAATGGACAAAACCCTCCAAACCCAAATCACTGACGAGATTTTTGGTATGCTCGGTATCCGCACCATACTCGCATAAAACCAGCAGTGGGTTGGTGAAGAGTTTCTCATTAACGACCTTTGCAAAGGCCTCTACTATTTTGTCGTTACGCTTAGCACCACCAAAGAGATGAAAGTCAGCAAGAGGTTCGGCATTTGTCTTCCACAAGTGCCTTGTCGGAGAAAAAACGACAAAGTCGTGCTTTTTGAAAAAAGCAAACTTTTCAAATGCTCTCGGAGGCAATTCCTCCTTGTAAATCATTATTCTGGGAAAATTAGTCGATTGGCAACCGAGCCGATCAACTGCTTGTTGCGCAACTTTCCAATTCGCATTGGAAATAATACTCTTTGAATTTTGAATCCCCTTTTTCTGAAGATAACAACGGTAGAGAATCAGAAAGTAAACAATTACCAGCTTGCATAGTTTGTAACTGCTAATCTGCTTGTTACAAAAAGGTAAATTGTAGAGATCACTCCCGTAAGGGATAAATAAGTCTACCTTGATTCCCGCCCGATACAAAAGGCCGATGGAAGGACCGCAAGCGACAACCTTATCATAAGCTGAAAATTCTCGCCTGACCAAACGATGAATCGGTCTCAAATAGTTCTTCCAATGATAGCTCGTAGGAAACTCTTTTAACCAGGGTACTTCTTTCAGTTCCTGCCATGTATCTTTTTTGGGGGCAAAGTGCAGATGCGAAGAATCCGGAATCAAAAACAAATCGGCATCCACTCCCAACTGCCTGAAGTAACGGGCCAAGGCGAATAAGTTATTATTCATATTATCAACTAAAGCGACTTTCATAAATAATTAACGAGGAGTGATGGATTCCAAATCTTAAGGTTCTTTTATACTAGTTTGAATATTTGGTTCAATTCCTATAGTTTTATTAATCTTGTCAAAAGCATTACCAACGGAATCCGTGGAATGCAGACGCTTCACATAATCATAGCCTCTTGAAGCAAATTCATTTAGTTTGCTGCGGTTTTGCATCAGATCTCGAATGCCGTCCTTTAGGTTCAAAGGATTCAAATTAATCAATGGCGGTTCTCCCTCTTCCAGCAATCCGACCGCTCTGTAAAGATTGATCAAATCATCCCGCAAAAAGCAAACGACCGGTTTGCCCGCGAGCATAGCCTCAATGGCAAACATGGCGTACCAACCGACGACCAATTGATCCAGTACAAGATCCGCGCTCTCAATCAAAGACAGAACTTCTTCATTGGATTTCTTTTCAATTAGAATCAATTCGAGATCAAGTCCTTCTTCCTTTAATTCATCGACCGCCTTGACTAGAAATCTGGTCCCCTTGATTTTCTTATGATTAGGGGCATGGATAATTCTAAAGGTCTTTTCTTCAGCAGAAACTTTGCAGTTTTGATCCTTAAACAAATCCATGTCTATCGAAAAATGGGCCACCATCAAGGTGTCCCAATGATACATGTAGTCGACCCAATCGCACCCCGAAATGACATGATCAGCATGTTCTGTCCAAAGTCTGATCTTTCGAAGCTGCTTTTCATACCTAAATCTATGCAAGGGATAATCACTTGAGTTAGCATCTTTAAATAAAAGATTTGGCGTACGGTCAAAAACTTGAATGTCACTGCCATAAGGCAACAAAACCGTTTTTACAGATGCAAACTTAAGCAGAATTGGTTCGAGCCTCCACAAGAACCGGCTAAACATTAAAGGACCGCCATTGAAATATAAATATAAGCACCTGCAGTTAAGGATCGCATAAATATAATCATAAAAGAGCACCTGAAAAAGTATCAGGTTAAAAAGGTAGTTGCTTGAACTAAAGACCCTATCGAACTTATCGGTAATGTAATAGTAGCTTCTTACGAAAGTAAGGACTGAATAACCTTTTTTCTCTAAGGCTTGCTTGTGGTAATAATTGTTGATTATTGCCTCAGGACCAATGCCGACATCAAACTTTTTTCTTTTGAATCGAGAAAGTAATGAGAAGATTACAATTAATGGAATTGAGAAAGTAATCTCAATTAAACTAAGTATTAAAAACTTATAGAACTTAACCATTTATTTTCTATCTATTTAGGTAACTTCTAAACTTGGAAAACTGAATGCCTTGGATCGCCTTGAATTATTAGGCGAATACAATTAATTGTATTGCAGAAAGCCTAGCGAACGAGATCGTGCAGAGACTGCTTGAAAGTGCACTTGGGATCGTAAAGGCGAGAACGCATTAAGCTAATGTCCGCAATCAGATCCTTAGGCTCTCCATCAACAAAATCAAAATTGGGAGCTTTAGCTAGATATTCCGCTATCTGTTCGACGATCTGTCGAATCGATAGTATCTCGGACCCCGCCATGTTAAAAGTCGTGCTCTGTGGTTTGCGTATTAACTCAAAGACAGTTCTTGCCGCATCCTTGACATGGATAGGGTTTATTTTTATCCCGTTTTGACCTTGAAGTTCAATCGGTTCCGAATTGCTTACCTTGTCATACAAACGAGGAATAAGCATACTTCTATTCTGACCTGCACCATAAATAAAAAAGGGGCGAATAATGGAGGTAAAAAAGCAAGAACTATAATTCTGTGTCAGAATCTCGCCACACATCTTGCTTCCAAAGTATGGGCCAAGTTGACTAGCTGAACTGATGGGGGAATTTTCTGTAATTGCACTTTTTCCATTTAAATAAATACCCCCAGTAGATGCGTAGACAAAATGAGAAACTGATGATTTTCGGGCATATTCCAAAAGTTTATGCGTACTTGCGACATTGACAGCAAAAATGTCTTCTGCACCATCAGGGAAGTCTCTAAATCTATGAGATTGTGCGAGGTGTACCACGACATCGACTTGCCCTAAACTTTCGAGCACATCAAGATCATTGGTAAAATCACAAGAAACATATTCAATCCCACTTAAGGTTTTATCGGGAACTTTTTTAACCAGCGCGAAAATCTTGAAATTTTCGGCGAGTAGAGTTTCGCACAATGCTTTACCAAGTAATCCGTTTGCACCAGTGATAACAATTGAATTGGGTTCTGTGGACATATTTATTTAAGCAACATGCTGTTGTGAAGGGTGGATGCCTATGGACCTGTTTATTCGATCAAACTTACTCCCGATTGAAGCAGTAGAGTGCACGCGAGATACATAGTCAAATCCGCGTTTGGAATAATCGGAAAGCTTATCTTTGTTCAAGATCAATTCCCTCAACTCTTCCTTTAGATTTAATGGTGCGACATTTATCAAGGGAGGCTCAGTTGGGGATATAAGGCCTTTGGATCTGTATAGATTGAGTAAGTCATTCCGTAGGAAACAAATAACTGGTTTACCTGCCAGCATCCCCTCGATTGCAAACATCGCATACCATCCAACGATTAACTGATCGATAATCAAATCAACGCTTAGGATTAATTCCAATATCTCTGTATTTGTAAGCTTTTCCACCAAAACTAATTCTATGTCGTGACCTTCGGACTTTAGATTATCAACGGCATCGATCACGAATTGAGTACCCTTGATTTCCCGATGATTGGGGGCATGCAATATTCTAAAGGAATTTGAATTTCGGGGACAAGATTTTATATTAGCAAAGAGGTCAATATTTATAGAAAAGTGAGAAACCATCAAGGTGTCCCAATGATACATGTAATCGACCCAGTCACATCCTGAAATGACATGAGATGCATGATTCGTCCACAACTCCATTTTCTTTTCTTGCCTGCGACGATTGTACCTGTGTGCTGGATAATCCTTGGAGTGTGCATGTTTAAATAATAAGTTTGGGGTTTTGTCAAAAGATTGAATGTCGCCCCCATAGGGCATGACGACAGTTTTGACCCCGGCTGCCTTGAGAAGATATGGCTCGACCCTCCAAAGAAATTTAGAATATAGAAAAACACCTCCTTGAAAATATATATAAATGGATTTTACATTAAATATTAGATATAAATAATCCAGATAAAGTATTTTATATTTTAGTGCATTAATAATTCTATTTTTAGAGAATAACTTAACATCAAATTCACTAGTTATATAATAAATAAGTTTTACAAATGTAAAAACCCTATACCCTTTTAAGCTTAATGCCTTCTTATGGTATATATTATTTATCAATGGCTCCGGGCCGATACCAACATCATATTTCCTTCTGCTCAAACGAGATAAAATGGACAATAGAAAGAGTGCAGGGACAGATGCAACCTCATAAACGGTATGGTATATAATACTAATAAAATCTCTCATGAATCGACACTCACCTTAAGTAAGTTTTTAATATTTACTTTTGGGATGACAAAATAAGAAGCCACGCAGAAGACTAATACAGATAGTAATTTGAATAAAACTTGGTCAAAAAGGAAGTCTGATGAATGAAGTGCAAATGATATAAAAATCATAACTATGCCCAGAAATGAAAGTGTAATAAGCTTTGTGTATTGAAAAGGAATAAAATGAAGCTTCTGTGTGAAATAAAGGTAAGATACTGTTACAAAGAAATGACATACCAAAGTTGAAAGCGCAGCACCGGTAGAACCGTACTTGGGGATAAGTACCCAATTTAATACTAAATTGAGAAAAACCGAGAACCATGCAACTCTGCCAAACAAATGGGTCTTCTTTTCTATCGAGATCCCAACCGCTGTTATTTGACCTGTCGTGTGTATCGCAACGCCAAAGCATAAAAATATTAAAGGGTATGCACTTTTTGAATATTCGTCATTGATAAGCGTTTGTACTATTTCGCCACTAAAAAGGGAAAGGACTGACGCACAGAACAACATAAAAAATAGCAACACGAGAAGTAAATCAGCATAAATATTCTTATATCCTTGAGAGTAATCTGTTTTGATTTTAATCGAAATCGGACTCCATGCCATTCCGAATGCAGTACTTATGAAAAGAATGATGCTGGAGAACTTGAATGCCACCGAATAGATTCCGACCTCATCCATAGAAGCGTAAGAAATGAGCATCCAGCGATCCATTGACCCGAACAACCAAAAGGCAAGCCCTGCATATATGAATGGATAACCAAACTTAAATGAAGAAGTAAACCATTTCCTTGAAAGACTAAGCGTAAGATCTTTTTTGACCAGAAAGCAACTGATTGGAAAAAAGAATAGCAAGACCATTGCCTGAGTGAGCAAAAAAGCACTCAATCCATAATCCAAATAAACTAATACATAACAGGCCAGCAATGCTACCGTGACCTTAGTTGCAAGTGAAATGGATAAAAACCTCCATGGTTTTAGATGCAACCGCGTAATATCCAACATATAACCATGCCAAACATTAAGGGTCGTAATTATGAAAATAGAAAATATCGCAACCCCGGTGATGTCTGCCTTAAGACCCTGAACATCGAACAATCGAACCAAATAGGGGGAGGCGAAAAAACCGCCTAGAAGGGCCACGCTACCTATTATCAACTGGATACAGAAAGATGAACTAACAAGGCTTGGACGCTCTTTTTCAGTCGTGTCTTCGTCCCAATAGAACCTCTGAACTGCATTGTTGACTCCGCAGTGAATGATCATACCAAGCAAAGCTGCAGTTGTTAAGCATAGTTCGAGAAATCCATAAATTTCTCTGGACAGAACGGAAGCGACCAGAGGAAATGTAAAAAGAGCTACTGATTTACTGCAGAAGTCAGCCCCACCATAAATGATTGAATCTTTTGCTAAACGCTTAAGCACCTAGTCGATAATATGGTTTTCAGAAAGTGGTATCGAAATTTTGGGTTGGTCTCTCAAGTACTCACTATCTAACGGATGATAAATGGACATGAGGGACTCCCGTTTACCTTCTAGGTATTCAATTACTTGATTAAAGAGGAATTGGGATGCTTGATAGCTATGGTATTTGTCGACGTACTGCCTATTCGCTATGCCAAGCTCCTTTCGCAATGAAGGTCTCGTAACCAGTTTGCGCAAATCGTCCACTATCCTTTCAGGGGTAGAAGAAACAATGGGACATTCATCCAAAAAAGACCAACGCCTAAAAGGTCTTGTATAATTTTCGTCCTCTAGATTTGACACAACGGGCAAACCTGTCGCCATCCCCTCAATCCCGCTCACGGCATAGCCAGTAAATATCAATTGCTCCAAATGAATATCCGACTCTTCTAGTAAGACTTTCTTCACAATTTCGTTCTGTACGCCTTCCAAAAGCTTCAATTCAACAAGTAAACCTTCCTTTTGTAATTGTGCGACTGCATCAATGATAAATTCAGAACCTTTAAATCCACGAAAATTTGGCGAATGTGTTATGTTTACAACCGTTTTACTGCCATCGGACAGATTATCTCTCTGAGATACCGTCCAAGACTTTGTATTTATAGTTAAAATACTGGGCGTAAGGGCGTCCCAGCGACCGATGCCATCAAAACCCATCATTCCAGGAATTACTAAATCGGCATTTCTATTCCAAAGATCAACTCTCTTCGATATTTTTCCCTGCAGTCTCGAGGCAGATGGCAAAGAATTGTTAAGACCGTGCAAAAGAGTTGTGGACCTGACTTTTCCGTAATCATAAGCGTCTGCACCAAATGGAATTATGACGACTTTTTTCCGCGCGACCTTGAATAAAAAAGGCTCGAGACCGCAAAACATAGTTTTCCGAAGAAAAAACCCGTTAAAAGATATGAAAAAGATATCGTAACGGAATAAGGAATATAAAAACCCCGCATAGTACTTAAGTTTCAAAGGAATTTTTCCGAACATTTCCTGGAGAACCAAATCGTACTGCTCCCTTTTATTTAGTGACCAACAGTAATTATCGGTAAATGTTTCGGAAAAGAAGCCAGCCTCTTCCATAGCCTTGGCCCAATATACATTATTTATTATTGGTGCTTCGCCCCAAACTAGCCTTTTTTTTACCGATCTACTTACACATCTACTAACAACGGCAGTAACTATTAGAATTAACAATAAAAGTGGAATTAAAACGGCTTCAACCAAGACAATTAGTCCGGGTACTAAATACTTTAATCTAAAATTTTTGATAAATAAAAAATATTAGTGCTTTCAACATATTAACTAGTGGCTTTGTTTTAACAATTTTATACAGATTCCATGCCTAACTCAGTCGGCTTCGGATCGACCGAATCAAATTACTGGGTTTCATAATTTGATCGTTATACTCAATGGAAAAGACACGTAGCTTACCAGATCCGCATGCAACCTCAAGAAAGCCGTCTCCAATTTTCGTCACTTGACCGGGGACAGCACAGAAACGCTCCTGATCCTCCACCAATTCAGCATCCCGGATGACAATTTTTTCTTCTTCATATTGGCAAAATGCACCTGCATAGGGTCTGTTGGATGCATTAATTAATCGTAATAGGTCGGTCGCTGAATTACTCCAGCAGATGCGACCATCTTCAGGTCGCCTAGGATAACACCTTAAAGCATCTTTGGGGTTTTGAGATTGTCGTTCAATAAAATAGCGTGGATCTCCAGAGAGTAACTCTAGGGAATCCAACATAAGCGATGGAATTTTACCTGCCATCCATTCCATTATACGGGTGACCTTTGTTTTACTATCAATGGGTAAGTATTCACGGGCAACTATGTCACCGCTATCGAGTTCCCCTCCTATCATTTTATGTATACACAAACCAACTCTCTTTTCACCGTTAAGAATCGCCCAAGCTTGGCAAGCATTACCACGATAACGAGGCAAATCTCCGCCATGGGCATTCAGAACCCCAAGCGGAAAAAGGTTTATGACAGATTGTGGAATGATACCTGAATAATTAATGCTTACAGAGATATCCGCATTAACTGCCTTCAAAAAATCGTGAAAATCAGAAATCTTCGAACCCATAGCAAATGGGATTCTCAATTGTTGAGCAAGGTTCTTAAAATCAAGTGCTGTTCGTTTATACTCGGGAGCTTCTTTTGCGGTTAATATGCAAACAATCTCATGGCTATTTGACCTAAGTAATTCAATTGTTTTATACAAAATTTCAGTGCGCCCGATGATCGCTACTTTCATATCTTAGAAACTATTCTGACCATTCTAACTTTTATTTGCATACTCTTTGAACACATCAATCATCTTCAATGGCGTAGAAGATTGCATAGTACATTGAGAGAGAAGATCTAATAAAATATCTCGAGTCCCCTTGGTGGTTCCTGAATTTCTGTTTTCATTCAAGAGTTTTATGTTTTCCATGTCATTCTTCACATTCAAAAAACGATCATTATTTTCTGAATTTAGATAAATATGGATTGGGTGAAAATTAAAAATGCTAAAGTTATTTTCACTAAGTTCTATACCACAATCATCAAAAGAATAATTTAATGCGAAATGATAATCATCTTCCCAATTGAAAGGTATCCTTAACAAACCACACCATAACATAAATGGAGATAAGGATTTGAAATAGGGCATGAAATGGTTCAATTCGTAAAGCATTCCAATTTCTTTAAATTTAGAGAGTAACCATCCATTTTGGGTTAAACTGTGAGAACGAACCCCGCATGCTTTAGGGTAAGCATCCATAAGGTCGTTCAAGATCACATCTGGGTTGCCGCCTTCACCTTTGAGCAGGGAATTGAAATTCGGATGTATACCAATCTCGAAAAGATCAGGGTTAGAGTTTAGCAAAACCTCAGATTTGTGAGTAGCGAAAAGAGTACAGGGAACATCGAACTCTTCAAATATATGAAGTGTATCCTCGATTACCTCTTCAGGTGCCCAATCTATATCTGCGGTAAAATGCATCATGACTATAATTTAAAATCATTAAGACATTTTATTTCCATTTCATGCATAGGAATCTTTTCATTTATTCTATCACGAATCATCTCACCAAAAGCTGCACTTAATATAAGAATGTGAGATACTGGATTTTCCTTTAGGTCTTCCATATTCTCAATCGGAATCGGAAATCCATCAAAATATTTTTTATGAATTCCAGGGTCATCGTCAAAAAAACGAACATCATTCTTGATACCAAGAATAGATAAATAAGGAATGGCCCGAAGCGGTACATAGCAACCCAAAGAGTTCTCTCGAGATATTCCCTGCTTGATGAAATCTTCTATCAATTTTTTTAACCCTTCGACAGAATCTTTCCACTCCAGAAACTTGACATTGCCAGATTTCACCTGAAAGAATTTGCCCTCCGCTACTTTGGCAACACAAAACAAAACACCGCCATGATTCGCTTTTATGATATTCAACACCTCGAAACCTGCACATTCCACTACATTTCTTAAGGAATCGTCATCAAAGTAATTCAGGTGCTCATGAAGAATCATTGAAATATCACCTAATTGAATATACGAAGAACAATCTGGTACTGCAAAAGCAATCAATCCACCCGAGTTCAAATCAGTTAAATGATTTTGGAGGAATTCCACCGGGTCGCTCACATGTTCCAAAACATCATAATGAATGATGAGGTCATAGCTATCATCAGAGGATTTGATAGGATAAAATTCCGGAACAACTTCTATCCCTAACTCCTCTCCTTTTTGTATGGCAACCGGGCTTGGATCAATAGCGGTTGCCTCAAATCCTTTTTCCTTAAGTTTGCTAAGTATATAGCACCCTCCCGCACCAATTTCAGATACACTGCGTGCACTTGGATTGAATTGCCGGACGGCATTATCGATACAATCAAGAAAATCTCCGCCATATGATTCTGCCAATGCATGGCCTTCTTGCAAGTACCCAACATTGTAATTTTCCCTGTAAATTCTCTCGAGAAAAGACCAGGTAGTTTGATTCCGCTCCTGGATAATCAATCCCCATTTCTCAATGAAAGAAAAGGTGAAGTCGACAAAGTCTGGGACTGGGTTAACTGGCGTATCTGGTTTCTCTGTCATGCGCCAGTAAAAGCCAAGTTTACCGAGAGGAAGTTTATTCGTAGAGTTCATTAATAGTGTCAAATAAATGGGACAACACATCGGTTTGAAAAAACAAATCATCTTTGGCCAAAATCCCGAGAATGGAAAGATTTTGGAGATCAAGATCTGATGTCCTACCCCTTATTTCTCTTAGTGAAGAGAGGTTGTTGGTCGTAGGCATTGGAAAACCACTCTGTAAAACTTCAGCCTTGGCAAAAAGAACCTTGGTTTCTTGGCTGCCGATCTGAAGGCGTGTAAATTCCTCAATAGCAAGTTTCTCAAGGTCGCATCCGGCAAAAGATTCGTCTTCCATAAGTAGCTCTATACTAATGGGATAACCTCCATTTCGATAAGCTCCTTTGCAATAATTCGCGAAATTGGTAATTCTGTAAGTATGGTAGTCAGCGTCGTAACAAAAGAAATAATACAAATCTTCCATTTGATCAGGTAAGCGATCAAGAACTAGATTAACTACAACGGTATTCAAGGGTTTATCATAACGCATACCAGTGAAATCCAAGTCAAGAAATCTTCCTAGCAAACCAATGTTAGAAGTCCAAATAAGTCTTTCTATTGAATCAAGTTTGGAGGCTTTGCCTGCGTGCTCAGTTTGGATGGCAGTAATCCTTCCTTTCGTATATTCGATACCCTTGATTTCAGAACCCAAAAGTAAGTTAACTCCGGCCTTTTGGAGCCGGTCAATTATTGAGTCAACTATCCTGTAAATTCCGTACTTAACCGGATAAAATGCATTACGACCAGAAGATCTGTCTAGAGGTAAAGTACGCTGGTCACTCCAAGCGATTCGCTCCTTTAGGAAATCAGACTTGGTTAATTCTTCGATCAAGTCCTCATCGCAGAAAGTAAGCCTTTCTAAAGGTGTCAATCGAGAAGCCATATAATCGAGTTCGGAAGCTTTTCTCTTAAAGATTTTTTCAATGGATGGAATGATTGTCTTATTCGACACAATTTCACCAAACCTAAAATGGGCAAATTCCTCAAAGTTTGAAGGAGTATTGTGTTCGCTCCCGATTGCTCCTGCAAAGTGCTCCAAAAGAGCAGTTACACATGTCTCATAATCTCTCTTGGGCAAGCTCCTCAAGTCGATATATGGAGAGTTTGTTTGTAACCTACCATTGAAAAAGATACCGGCCAAATCACGCTTATTGCGGTTTAGCAATTGCCATTCCTCGGGTGGAAGAAGGCCCCATAAAAGCTCATCCAGTTCCGTAATTCCAGTCTGAAGCATATTGTGCATACCATAATCAAAACTACCCCATGGACCATAGTTGAACCGCCGTAGTAACCCACCCGCTTCTTCATTCTTGTCTACAAGGTAAATGTCTTCTCCTTTATGCTTTTTCAAAAGCAAAAGAGCTGAAACCAAACCCGTGACACCTGCCCCGCTAATTACAATTTTGTTAGCCACTATCCAGAATTCTCAGTTAGAAACTGAAATGGAACAACAAAGAAATCTCCATATTGCTCGAGCAATTCAACGCTAGAGGCTTTGTAAATTTCCTTATTATTAATTTGAGTGTAATAATTATAGATGCGGTCTTCCGTGCCCCACCTCTTTTTGAATCGGTGTACACCAACCTGAGAAGCCCAGGTTCCTCCCCAATTCCATAATTGATAACCCCGAAGGGCAGCTTCTTTCATCGCTTCGAAAATAAGTAGGCTAAGGGGTTGCCTATCCCTAAATTTTTCAATCGTTACCGGCAAATAATATTCGACCGTTTCTTGATAATAAAAGACCAACAGTGCCGACACGGGCTCGTTTTCAAAACGAGCAACCCAAATCTTGTAATCTTTTTCTTTCGCAAAATATTTTGGCACAGACGAAAAGAAAGTTCCTTTTTTTGCTCTTCCTCCGATAGCTTTCATATTTGTATTATGGACCTCTTCTACAAATTCCAAACTGTCATTTTCGATCTCAATGGAAAACCCTGATTTTTGAGCCTTCCTTACCATATTTCTTGTCTTGTAGTGGAAACTTTCCATCAATTTTTCGTCAACATTCGAGGAGTGATTGATGTTGGTGAATTGTCCGATCCTGCTGTCTAGTAAGGAATGATTTATCGAATCTCCTGACAAAGGAGTCTTCAATGGATTTTCGATCAAAGTAGATGCTGCTGTTTCAGCAGAACGAACAAGGTCGTTGTAAGATTGGAGAAGAGTTTTAACCGCATCATCATCTTGGCTTATTATTCCTCCGTTACTACCGTAGTAAGGGAGTGAATTGTAAACTGTACCAAATTCCCCCTTCACAGAAAGTAGTGGGAGCACCCCTTTTATGGTTCCTACCTGATCAACTGCCAAAAGAGTTTCCTGCTCACTTGAGGTAAGTTCACGAATTAATTTCAAGTAGGACAATGATTGAAAAAGGAGAGACCCTTCATTGCGATCTACAAAATTTGCATACAAGGCATCGTCAGAACTTCGAAACTTTCTTACTTGATACATATTAGCCGTAAATATTTTCGGGACGATTAATTTCCTGATCACGCCATATGGTAATAGTAAACTCGTATGGCATATAAGAGCAATCTACTGAAACCCGTTGGGAAAGATTGTCTCTGACAAAAGCCAACATCTCTGCCTCATTTTGATGATAAGAACCCTCTTGCTTAAAATCAACATTGTCGGACATAAAATTAATGGAGCAGTACACTTTAGAAAGCAGAAACAGTTCTTCAATAATTTTAAAAACCACTTCCTTGTGCTCAATTTCACAATCCGAGTAAAGCATATTGAATGCACCAGAAGAAACGACGTAATCGAAATTTTCGTTTAATTGCTCAGGACTATCAATATTGTGAAATCTGCATTTTGGATATTTTTTTCTGGATGCTTCCAAAAAAAAGTCATGCATCTCTACGCCTGAATAAATTACATTTCGGTAGTTTAAATCTAGGTATTCTTTCAAGTGGGCTAAACCGCTACCAAAATCTAAAAGTGAAAATTTTTCCTTCGAAGATATGTTGCGCGTAAGGGCATCAAAACGAATATCTTGTCTGGCCTTTGGCCATAAAACACCAGATGGAGAATCTCCATGCTCAAGATAGGCTTTTTCATAAGTATTTCGTATGTAATCCTTCATTCTAAGGTAAATTCAGAAGTTTCTAAAATAAGAGATATAAAAGCATATCATTATTCATAGCTAAAGGTTTGATTTCGCGGAGTAACAAGTTGTATCACAAACCTCAGGAATACTCACTCATCCACGCTTCGACATTAAGTAATGACCAAATTAGTAGTCTCCGGTTTTGCTCTCCGTTCAGATGCTGTTCAATAAGAGGCCTAACTGCAGCAGGATCCAAAACTTCGTAAATTCGGGCATTATCTTCAAGCAAACTGTGACGCACGAAATCAATACTCTCACCCTTGAACCAACTGGCATCTGGAGATGAAAAGCCCTGTTTTTTGGCGTCTGTGATTTCAGTAGGGATGTATCGACTCATAACTTCTCTGAGGATTTGCTTACCATCATTGGTTTTCTGAAAATATTGATTCGCTTTTCTTCCTGTTTGGTTTTCATTTAGCCGAATCACTTCACCAAGATTATTTAACTTTAGACCGACGGGACATTGCATAGCAAAATCCACTAAGTCATTATCCATGAATGGAACGCGAGTCTCTAGGGAGTGTGCCATGCTCAACTTATCCTCCACCACAAAAAGGCCATGAAGGAAAGTTTTGGCCTCAAAATATAATGAATGATTAATAAAATCTTCTGGTTTTTCCAAAGAATTTGAGTGATTGGAAAATACATCTTCGAAGATATCTCTGGTCCAAACATCTTTCACATCATCCCAAATCGGCGCAAAAACCTTAGAGATTACGCTATTGGGTATCAACCTCTGCCAATACAAGTAATACTCATCAACATATTGCTCAAAGTTTTTGGCTGTAGCACCACGATAATACCTCCACGGGTAGCCTCCGAACAATTCGTCTCCACCTGCACCAGAAAGGACGACCTTGACAAACTTGCTTGCCAATTTAGCCGCATAAAAGTTTGGATAACTTTGACCAACACGAGGTTCTTCTAAGTGCCATGTAAGCTTTGGCAAGCATCTTTCCATATCGCCTGCCTTTAGAACCATCTCGTAATGCTCAGTCTTGAATCTTGCTGACATTGCTTCTGCCTTAGTTCTTTCATCAAACACAAGTTCAATCCCTGAAGCTGAACTTAAATCAAATCCACATGTAAAGGTTTTAAGGTTTGAAAAATTAGATGCAGCAATAGCAGTAATGGATCCCGAATCCATACCTCCACTCAAGTAACTTCCTAGTTCAACATCGCCAACCAACTGACGATTGACCGCTTGCTTAAATAAGCGGTCTAATTCTTCAAGATATTCCACCTTAGAATAAGGCTTTTCAGGTTCTGTAAAGTGATAATCCCAATATCTGGTCAGCTTGAGAAGTTTCGTGTCCTTACGGACATCAAGTGTAGCAAAATAACCAGGTTGAAGTAGATGTATATTTTCTAAAAGCGTTTGATCAGTAAAAATATTTTGGAAGGTGAAATACTCAAGAAGTGCCTTTTTATTAATTTTTCGATCGAATGCGGGTTGCTCTAGAATTGACTTTTGCTCGGAACCGAAAACTAATTTTTTTTCATCCTGATAATAATAGAGTGGTTTTATACCATATCTATCTCGAGCAAGGAGAAGTTGTTTTTCCTTCCTATCCCAAAATGCCAAAGCAAACATACCGTTAAATTTAAGCAAAGCATCACTACCCCACTCTGCTAATGCATACAAAACTACTTCGGAATCTGTCTGTGAACGAAACCAATACCCTTTAGCCTCTAATTCAGCTCGCAATTCTTTGAAATTATAAATCTCACCATTGTAGGTTAAAGCATATCGATGATCTGAAGAAATCATAGGCTGATGGCCGGCGGGAGAAAGATCAATGATAGATAATCTGCGATGGCCGAGACCAACCCCCCCTTCGATCCAATGTCCCTCGCCATCCGGACCACGATGCACAATAGTGTCAGTCATTTTTTTCAGAACGACTGGAGATACTGGACTGTTGTCAAAATTTACCTGACCCACTATTCCACACATTAAAATTGGGTCTCCAACACTTTTTCGATAACAAAATCTTGTTCGTTTTTCTTCATCCCATGAAAAAGAGGCAAAGAGATGCTGCATTGGTCTGCCGCACGGGCATTGGGAAAATCTTCGGGTCTCAACTGGTATTTATTCCTGTAAAAACTTAGCATATGTACGGCATGAGTGGCTGGGCGGGTGGAGATACCTTTTTTTTGCAATTCGTCCATCCAGTTATTTCGACTGGAATTAATTTCTTCGATTTTATCCGGAGTGACTTCTTTGGGCATGAATAAGCAAGGGTAACTCTGGTATCCATGCTCGTAATCCGAATGCTTAAATGGTGTGCGAAGCCAATTGAGTGCTGCAAAAGCGTCATCGTATCTTTGTGCCAAGTTCTGACGCTCTGAAACAATTTCCTTTGCTCGATCCATTTGAGCGGAGCCAAGTGCTCCTTGCAAATCTGTCATTCTTTGGTTGTAACCAGCATCTGGATGATCAGCCAAAAGGTAAGGACGGGCACCCAAATGTCTTTGCAAATCAGTCATGGCGGCACCGTGGTCTCGCAGTCGACGAATTTTTTCGGTAAGCTTGACATCATTAGTGGTTACCATTCCTCCCTCTCCGGTAGTAATAGCCTTGCGAGGGTGAAAACTAAAACAACCAGTATCACCCAAAGCCCCGACATGCTTGCCCTTGTACTTCGACCCAAATCCGCAAGCAGCATCTTCCACGACAAATAAATTATATTTGCGAGCCAAATCAAGGATCGGGTCCATATCCGCAGAAAGACCAAATAGGTGAACAGGAAAAATCGCTTTCGTTCGATCGGTAATCTTAGATTCAATTTGATCTACATCGATATTAAAGGTCTTTAAATCAATATCGCAAAAAACTACTTTCCCGCCCAAATGCTCAACCACATTCGAAGTGGAGATCCAAGTAAAGGCCGGAACTATGGCTTCATCTCCTGGACCAAAACCTGAGGCCGCAAGAGAGAGGTGAAGTGCGGATGTACATGAGGAAACGGCAATCGATTGTTGAGCACCTGTAAAGGCTGACCATTTCTCTTCGAACTCCCTTACTTTGGGACCTTGAACAAGCCAACCAGATTGCAACGGTTCGAGAACAGAATTAATTTCTGTCTCAGTAAGATTTGTTTTAGCGATAGGAATATTCAATGATTATCGGGGCTGTTAGTTTCTCGCCAATCGATTAACCTCTGGAGACCGGTTAGTAAATCGTAATTATAATTAAAATCTAAATCTTCCGAAGCCTTTTTGGGGCAACCTATACGATTCTGAACTAGCCGGCGAGCATCATCTTGGCTGTATGGGTTAAAGGTTACCTTGAGGTCAGATTTTTTCAAGTCCAATATCGTATCACAAAGTTCTTTGATACTCGTCTGCACGCCTGTACCAACATTATAAAATTCATCAACAGCATCAGATTCTAAAGAGCATATATTACAGCGGGCTACATCTTCGACATCAATAAAATCATAAGCTTGGGTACCATCACCATTTATGGTCGGTGCTTCATTTGCATCAATTTTATTGAGCATAATTGGAATGACTCCTGTGTATGCAGCAGTTTGATCTTGATGAGGACCGTAAACATTCATGTACCTCAACCCAACATAACTCAATCCATAACGATCATAATAGGCACGACACATTGCCTCACCCGCAATTTTAGTTGCTCCATAAAAATTCTTATTATTAAAGGGGTGTTCTTCGGTCATAGGAACTTGAGATGCATCCCCATAAACCGAAGCAGATGATGAATAAACAAAGCGCTTAACATTATTTTTAACGCAAGCCTCCAAGACATTAAAAGTCCCTTCAATATTTACATGAAATGCAGTACGAGGAAAATCCTTACAATGCAACAACCACATCGCGGCAAGATGAATAACTGCATCACATCCCTGCATCGCATCGTTTAAAATATCCACATCACGAACATCCCCTCCGTTCGGATAAATTTCACAACGGGGATCTTGCAGACTGTCAGAAACATTACTTTCTTTCCCTCGGGCAAAATTATCATAAATAATAATTTTACCTACGTTTGTCTTAAGTAATTCTGATACAACAAAACTTCCGATGAAGCCTGTGCCACCAATTACAAGAATTTTAGATCCGTTAATTTTCATATATTTCTAACTTGTTAAATTTAGTATTTCTTTAATTATTTTATATTGTACATCAGGTTTTAAAAAAGGATTTATCGGAAGGCTCAAAGACTGATTTGCAATTCTTTCAGCGACGGGGAAATCGCCAGTTTTATAGCCTGAATTTTGCAATACTGGTTGGAGATGCAACGGAACGGTGTAGTAAGATACTGAAGGAATGTCTTGTACTAATTTCTTAATCCTCAAACTTTTCGATTAGTTCAATAAAACGGACAAGGTCATGTAAATCGCTTTCGAGAATATTCCAGACAAGTTGCCAATCGATTTTGTCGTATGCATGCACTGATAAGTTTCTAAATCCAACTGCTCGTCTTAGATTTTGGTCAAGTTCATCTGGGATGATCTTTTTTTCATAAAGTCGTTCGAAACTTTCGGCCATGGACATTGCAGGAGCATCATCGAGCGATTATAAAACATGATTGGCAATATCGACACAAAGTTGAACAGACCGTTCAAGATTCAAAGCTAAGATATCCTGGGTATCAATATCTTGAAGCAAGTCCTCAAGAGTTATTGGTTTTTTCGATTCTATACGATCTAAGCATCTCCTGAGACTTTCTAGCTTGGTTTTGATTACTAATGAATTCATTTCGAAACAAAAGGTTGTTTTCTTTTGGCCAAGAATCTCTTTCTCCGCTGATCGACCATATTTTCCCAGGCAGGCATAAAATCAGTACGCCAATCCATTAATCGGACATAAAGCACACCAAGTAAGTGGTCTTGTTGCTGATAAATCTTCTTCCCACTGCACAAAATTTCTTGGAGGAGCGGGCCGTCAATTTTTGATAGATCAATCAAGTCAATAGCTGTGGGCATGAATGCTGTAATTTGCTCCACGCATTCGCGATAAAAGTCTATGGTCCACTTGGATGAGCGCCAAACTGCCAAGTCTAATTCACTATCAGGACGCTCCCGCCCCTTTGCTCGGGAACCTAAGATAATCATCAAATCAATATCCCCACGCGTTTCTGACCAGTTGATAAGATTATCTGTTAGTTCCTGTTTCAAAACTAAGTATTAGAAAGTTGATTCATCGCTTTTTGCATTACCGTAGAATAGGAGGGTATTCGAGCAGCAATCGATTCTGCGAGTTCCTCAACATAGGTATGACTGGTAAGGTTACGATCATCCAGCATTTGCAAAAGTTCCTTAGAAATCTGTTCACTGTATAGTTTTGTTTTCAGTCCAGTACGAATGACTTCCCTTGGACTGTTTGCAGATAAATTATGCTCGATGGACAAATAGGCTTTCAGGTACTTCCAAAAGGCTTCGGTGCTATATTCAAACCTTTGAATCATGGCATCTCGCAAGATGATATCTTTTGGATTTTCAATGTATTGTGGGACTAATTCCTGTAAACTCGCCAATGCTCGCTCTGTTTGTTCTTTCTTTAGTTGGATGTCCAAAGCAAAACTTTTTCTTTTTCAATCTGTTCGTTCAAAGCCGAATTGATGTCTTTCAAATCAACAAGATCGAGCATCATGGGAATGGTAGAATACTCCCATTGTTCACGAATGAGAGAAAGATCACACCGGTCAATTGCCGCTCCACTTATCGCAAGGTCGGCATCGGAACCTTCTTCCTCATCCCCCCGGGCACGGGAACCAAATAAATAAACCTCAAACTTTTTCGCCGGCACGGCATGTGCAAAAACATCAATCATTTGGTCCTGATAACGAGCAAGGGTACCTGGGAATTTGGTGAGGGTGGTCACGATGATTTATCAACTCTATGCGGCATAAATTAGCACTTTAGAGGAATCGATTTCATTTCTTAAAATTTCGTTTCGAATCGTTTTCCGCGAAATTAAATCTACCCGCCTTTGGAGCAGACCTTCCATATCGGTTTTAAAATCCATGAACTGATCAAAAGAACCGTGAAAATCATTTCTTTCAAAATCCACAACCAAATCAATATCACTTTTATCCGAAAATTTATCGGTTAATACAGATCCAAATACATAAGCTGCATTAACTCGATAATTCTTACAGATTTCCTTAATTTTATCTAATCTGTGATTTATAAAATCTGGTATCATAAACTAATTTAACAAGGCTTTAAGGGTATCAACTAAATTTAGCATTTTCTAAATTACCCGCTCCTTCTTGAGTAATTCAAGAAATTCTTCGTAATCGTAAGTATCTTCACCTTTACGCTCTTTCCAGGATCTTATGTCTTCTAGGTCTACCTGTAGGCTAGCCTTGAGATCATCATTTACTAATTCTGCAATAGACTGCTTCGTTTCAGAAGCCTTGAGCTTCAATGCCTGAAGGATGGTGTCTTCAAGATTGAGGGTTATTTTAGGCATGATAGAATTTAAAGATATATCGTGAGATTAGGATTTTTCTATTTTGGAGATCGCATCAATCACCTTTGCCTGATCTTCATGAGTGAGGTATGGACTCATTGGCAAGCTTAAGCACAGGTTTGCCACTTTTTCAGCAACGAGAAAATCCCCTACTTGATGAGCAAGGTTCTTGAATACAGGCTGAAGGTGAAGAGGAACTGTGTAATAGGAGACCGATGGAATATCTTTTCCTTTCAGGGATTGTTGAATCTCTTCTCGTTGCTCAGCTAGAATCGTATACTGAGCATAGACCGAGGTGTTATGCTCTCCAATTATCGGAGTTTCCAGACCATCAAGATGGGATAATCCTGTAGAGTAAGTTTGGCCAAGTTGCTCACGCTTTTGCACCTCCTCCGGAAAAACTTCTAAAATTTCTAAAAGGATGGCTGCCTGAATGGTATCCATTCGACCATTCAACCCAAGGATAGGGTGATGGTGCTTGCGTTGCTGTCCGTGAACCCGAATCCAACGGAATTTTTCGGCTAATTCATCATCATTAGTGAAAAGGGCTCCTGCATCCCCATAACATCCAAGTGGTTTCGACGGGAAAAAAGATGTACTCCCAATCGTTGATAAATTACAAGATTTTTTGCCTTTGTAGGTTGCGCCAAAGCTTTGAGCTGCATCTTCAATTACGGGTAGGTTGTATTTGCCTGCAATCGAATTGATGGCATCCATATCTGGACATTGTCCATAGATGGAAACAGGCATGATCGCTTTTGTTTTGTCGGTTATCGCACTTTCTAAAAGTGTCTCATTCATGTTCATGGTGCCCGAGCATATATCGACAAAAACAGGTTTAGCACCAAGCAAAGCAATTACCTCAGCAGAAGAAATCCAAGTGTAAGGAACAGTGATAACCTCATCCCCTGCCCCAACACCTAATGCCATCAGAGCTATAAGTAAGGAATCCGTGCCACTGGAAACAGTAATACAATGCTTTGAACCTGTATATTCTGCTAGTTTACATTCAAGCTCTCTTACTTCAGGACCAAGAATGAATTGGCCATGGTCCATGACCTTTTGGATTCTGGCATTGATATTATCCTCAATTAAACGGTGACGGGTTTTTAAATCAATAAATTGCATTTTGAAAATTTAGTTTTGGATTCATCAATCAATACGAGTCAAAATAGAAAGGTTCGACCTAGTGGATAACTTTAAAATTAATAAAGTAAAAATGAGCATTTTAAAGCTTTTCAAGAACATTTTGAATGCATTTGGCGTGTTGAGGGCTTTTTTCAAACAATTTAGGCATATCCATCGAATATCTTGACAGAATAATCTGTAAATTTTCTGTCTGTGGAAATAAGTAATAAATTTTCTACAATAGCTTGAGAAATTAGAATGCGGTCAAAAGGATCATTATGGAATAGAGGGAGAGTTGTCACATTTTCTGCATGATCAATTGAGATGGCCAATTCAACAAAATCTTCATCCAATAAATTGCCAGTGAGTGTTTTAGGAACATTTAAATTATCTTAAGCTTTTTTAATCGAAATTTCCCAAATAGTCGCGGCACTAACATAAACAATATTATCCTGATCTCGTATAATTTCTTGAGTTTTTGCTCCTAATTTTGATGACGCTTAAACCACCAAAGTAAAATGTTGGTATCAAGAAGATACAAAATGTTTAGACATTAAACATTTCTTGAATTTCTTCATCAAGTTCCCCAAATTCATTAGTTAAGTCGATCTCTTCTGCAAGAAGACCAAAAGTTCTTTCCTTCTTTTTGTGCACATAGGGAATTAACTCAACAAAAGGCTTACCTGATTTAGCAATAATGACTTTTTCACCTGAACTAGCTAGTGATGCTAGCCTAGAAAGATTACTTTTAGCTTCATGCATATTAACTTGATGAATACTCATTAGCCAAATTAGGTAAGGTAGGTCAGTGAGTCAAGTAACGGAGAGATCATTTTTAAAAGAATTGTATGACTGCGATCCAACTGAAAACTCCGATGGTAAAGGCGAGTCTTCATTCAAATCCAAGCAGCGGACTTCCTCATCTACTTTTTCGTAAATGAACTTAGATTCTGGACAGGATGCCCTACCCGCTTCATCAAATTTAAGTTTGTGTCCATGGCGGCTCATATAACCAGTAAGTTGTCCTGGGTTGCCTAAGATTAGTCCATAATCAGGAACATCTTTAGTGACAACTGAACCTGCACCGATGAAACAATAGCAACCCAAAGTTATCCCACAAACAATCGTGGCATTCGCACCGATGGTTGCTCCTCTTTTAATATGAGTTTTTTCATACAAGGTTTTACGACTAACTTGAGAGCGCGGATTTGTGACATTGGTTAAAACACAAGAAGGGCCGAGGAAGACATCGTCTTCTATGGTTACGCCGCCATAAATCGCCACATTGTTCTGCACTTTGACATTATTTCCAAGAGAAGCATTGTCAGCTACCATTACATTTTGACCGAGCGTACAATTTTGACCGATCACGGCTCCCGAGCAGATATGGGCAAAGTGCCAAATTGTGGT
>Ga0209711_10000368_pt1 | contig 45788 bp, 38 predicted proteins | sample ArcticOcean_MG_C_7_FD_187441 | JGI IMG/M metagenome (GOLD analysis project Ga0209711, IMG submission 187441) | Marine microbial communities from western Arctic Ocean - ArcticOcean_MG_CB11_88 (SPAdes) (version 2) | ecosystem: Environmental > Aquatic > Marine > Oceanic | place: Arctic Ocean... | reverse complement strand
TTCTCTTTAAAAAATATAAATAATTATAAAATTAATATGGTTGAAATACCAATTGGAAAAACTCAAGTTGAGGCCATTAAAATAATAGACTCAAAAAACTTTTGGATTACATCAGAAGATGAGTCTAGTTCAGATCATGCAAGACTATTGAAAATGAGTCTATAATCATAAATTTTACTTATTTTCAGTAAATGAATTTTTTGATAACTAATTTTATTCAAAATCAATATCCGCACTATATAATTGACCTTCAATCAACTGAAGGTGTTAGGAATTTAATTATTACTTCTTTTGTAATAGTATTAATTCTAACATTAGGGAAGTATTTAAATAAAAAATCAAAACTAAATTTAGCAAAAGCAATTTGTATCCTAGCCATTTTTTTAACTCTATACAGTCACTTAATTGATCTAATTAATGGCAACTGGTGGCTGCATGAAGACCTTCCTCTGCACTTATGTTCTATTTCTAATCTAATTTTATGCGTTATTTTGTTTATTCCAAAAAACAACAAACTATTTGAATTTCTTTTTTACTGCGGTTTTTTAGGTGGTTTGATGGCAATTTTAACACCTCAAATAAATTATTATGATGGCGGATTTTTTATGTATTATGAATATTACATAAATCATGGAAGTATAATGCTTATTCCTCTATTTATGTTTTATCAACTTGAAATGAAACTTTCTAAGTATTCATGGTTAAAAACATTTATAATTCTTAATATTTTAATGGTCATTATTATGCCATTAAATTATTTAATAGGATCAGGGTCTAATTATATGTACTTAGCTGAATCTCCAAAAATTGACAACCCACTAGTTTTTGGTGACTGGCCTTATTATATATTAAATTGGGAAGTCATTGTATTAGTTTTATTTTATTTTACTTATTTAATATTCACTAGAAAAAAAATATAATTTTGAAAAAAAGTCCAATAGATATCTTTAGTCAATGGGTTGACGAAGGGAAAGATGATGGCATGGAAAAAAATCATATGCTTTCTGTTAAAAGTATGTTAGATTTTGTATTAAAAGACTTAGAAGATTTTACCTTTATTGATGCTGGATGTGGCACAGGATGGGTCGTAAGAATGGTTTCAGAAGTTGAATCATGCATTAGTTCAAACGGAGTAGATGGTTCGTTAAAAATGATTAATAAGGCTAAAGGATTAGATTCTACAAACAAATATGATTGTGCCGATTTAATAGAATGGAAACCAAATTCAAAAAAAGACGTAGTACATTCAATGGAAGTTCTCTATTACTTTAAAAAACCTATTGAAGTATTAAAAAATATTCATAAAAACTGGCTTAACGATAACGGAAGGTTAATTATTGGTATAGATTTTTATTTTGAAAACAAAGCTTCACATGATTGGCCTGAGAAAACAAATGTTAGCATCATGACTCTTCTAACAACCAAACAATGGGAAAAGTCATTAATTGATGTAGGTTTTAAGAATGTAAAAAGCTGGACAGCAGGTAAAACTGATGATTGGAATGGTACACTAATACTTTCAGGAACTAAAGATTAATTTTCTTTTTTTTGATTATTAGACCAACTGACATAACCATCTTTTAAATCATATATTTTTAAAAAACCTTGGTTTATTAACTTGTCAGATGTCCTTCTACTTCTATTACCTGATCTACAGTATATATATAAAGGTTTGTTTTTATCAATATTTTCAAAATAAGAGTTGAAAAAATTTTCTTTATAGTAGTCAACATTAACTGCACCTTTTATATGACCACCTGAATACTCTTCAAAAGTTCTTACATCAATCAATATAACATTTTCTAATTCAATATTTTTTTTAAAAGTATCAAAGTCTAAAACCTCATATTTTCTTTGATTTGAAATCTGAGAAAAACAAACCAAGGGGACAAAAAGTAATATTATTAATTTATACATGTTTTTTCTAATATATTGAAATTTTCTTTTCGAATAGCGGCAAAACCCCCACTTACATCAACAATTGACTTAAAACCATTTCTTTTAAGTAAAGAAGCAGCTATCATACTTCGATATCCTCCAGCACAATGAATAAAATGCTTGTCCATTTTGTCAATTTCTAAAACATCATCCGTAAAATCATCTAATGGAATATTTACAGATTCATTTAAATATCCATTATTTCTCTCTCCATTCTTTCTTACATCAATTAAACTTATTGAACCAATTATTTTATTTAAGTCTTTTGCAGAAATAGAATCAACAGAATCAAACTGATTATCAGAATTTTTCCAAACATCAAATCCACCATCTAGAAATCCAAGACAATTATCAAAACCAACTCTTGATAATCTTATTATAGCTTCTTGTTCTTTATCTTTTTCAGAAATTAGTAAAATTTTAGTGTCGATTTCCTTTATAACAGACCCTACCCAAGGAGCAAAACTTCCATTTAAGCCAATAAAAATTGATCCAGGCACAAATCCTTGTTTAAATAAATTTTGGTTTCTTACATCCAAAACTACCGTGTTATCATTTTGCATTAACATTTTGAATTTATCCAAACTCAGTTCCTTCAAACTTTTCTCTAAAACTTTATCAAAATCTAAATAACCTTCTTGATTTAATTTCACATTAGAAGGGAAATATACAGGTGGATTTGGCAAGTCGTGAGTTAATTCTTTTATAAAATCTTCTTTATTTAAAGAACCATTTAAAGCATAGTTAATTATTTTTTGATTAGCTAGAGTATCTACTGTCTCTTTCATCATGTTTTTTCCACAAGCAGATCCTGCACCATGAGCAGGATAAATCAAAATATGCTCTGGTAAATATTTTATTTTATTGTTAACTGAGTCAAATAAAATTCCTGCTAATTCTTCTTTAGTAATTTTTTGAGATTTTTGAGCTAAATCTGGTCTACCTACATCCCCTAAAAATAACGTATCTCCTGTGAACAAACAGTATTCTTTTTTGTTTTCGTCTTTTAGCAAATAACAAGTACTCTCTAGTGTATGACCTGGTGTATGAATTGCTGTAATTGTAATCTTTCCTATCCTGAATTCCTCATTATCTTTAGCTATAATACATTCAAATTCAGGTTTTGCATTTGGCCCAAATATAATTGGTGCTCTGGTTTTTCTTGAAAGGGTTAAATGTCCACTAATAAAATCAGCATGAAAATGAGTTTCAAATATGTATTTAATTTTTGAATTTGAAGACTCTGCTAATTCGATATATTGAGACACCTCTCTTAAAGGATCGATTACAGCAGCTTCTCCATTACTTTCTATGTAATAAGCTCCCTGAAATAAACAACCAGTGTAAATTTGTTTAACTATCAATCTTTATTATTAATTACATAAAAATATAAATAATGAACGGTTTATTTTACTTTAAATTTAAATTTTAAAATATTAACTTTCTGAAAACCAAAGTTTAGATTAATGATTCATACAAAATACAAATATGGAATTTGTGATTTAAGTGTAATTCCTGTCAGAAAAAGTTCATCTAGCAAAAGTGAATTAGTAACTCAATTGCTATTTGGAGAACTTTATACCATAACTAAACAAACTGATAAATGGTCCTATATCATAATTCATGATGATTCATATAATGGATGGGTTAATTATTCTCAATTAAAAATAATACCCAAAATTGATTTTGATAAGTTAAAAACAGGAAAAGATGATTTTTCGTTAAATATAACTGATTTTATAAGCAAGGGTTTAGAACCTACTATAGTTCCTATTGGGAGTTCAATAAGCTCATGTCTATATTTAGATTACAAATTTAACGGAAAATCATCTGAGTTTATTAAAGATTATGATGTTATTAAAATTGCAATGAAATTCTTAAACTCCCCCTACTTATGGGGAGGAAAAACTCCCTTTGGAATTGATTGCTCTGGCTTTACTCAGACAGTGTATAAAATAAATAATATTAGATTAGACAGAGATGCGAGTCAACAGGCTAATCAAGGAACGCAGATAAGTGAAAAAGAAATAAAATCAGGAGATTTAGCTTTTTTTGGTGAAACAAAAAAATCAATAACACATGTGGGAATTATGCTTAATAAAAACACAATAATTCATGCATTTGGAAAAGTGAGAATTGATACGATCAATTTAAAAGGAATACTTAAATCAAATGAAAGAGAAGTTACACACAAACTGTTGTTTTTTAGAACTTACTGATTCGTTTCCAACTCATTAATCTTAGCGCTCATTAATTTATATTTTTCATCAAAACCTATGGTTCCATATATATTTTTAGCAGTTTTGAGTGCTTCAATATTTTTTGGATCAATTTCTATTAATTTTTCTAAATAAGGTAAGCAAGAAGAAAACAAAGTCTCTCTTTCTGATTTTAGCACGTCATATTTATCATAGTCTTTTCTCGAAGTTCCCAATCCATTCATCTGATCAACTAAAGCTTTCTCCCCTTCAAGAATCAACCCAACTATATTAAGATAAGTTGGCGCATAAGAATCATCTAGTTCGAGAGCTTTTTTATAATAATTCATCGAATCTTCAAGCTCACCTTGTTCTTGATTAATAACCCCTAAATTATAATACAAAATTGCATTATTTGGATCTTTAGTAATTGCTTCTTGCATCAATTCTTTAAACTTTAACCTGTCTCCGATTTTTATATAAAGATCAGCTTCTGAAAGTAATAAATTAATATCTTCAGGATTAACGGCTCTGGCCTCTTTAATTGCAGATATTGCTAAATCAACTTCACCAGTCTGAACGTAAATTAAGGCAATGTTTTTAATTATTTCAGGGAGTCTAGATTCTGTTTTTCCTATCCTAGCATTAGTATAATCTTTTGAAGATTTAAAAAGATTGTATTCTGTTTCTGTTACTTTTTCTTCAATACCCGTTTCAACTGGAGTAACAAAAAATTCAGAAACTATGCCTGTATAATCCATGTTTTTTAATGCCAAATAGTATTCTAATGAAATTTTATAATCCTTTCCATTTACAGCACTAGATGCAGCAAAATACAGATAATTGATGTTTTTTTCTTTTTCTGGGTAAATCAAATATGCTTCATACAGTTTTTTTGAAGCACTTTTAAAATCATCATTTTTATTGTCAGCTACTGCTGAATTTACCAACTCAACCTCAACCTCCTCAATTTTATTATTTGATAATTCAACATATTTGTTCAATTTAATCTTCTTATCAATTTCAATTGCTTTTTTTAACGATGCTACAGATTCATAAGATTTAGAATCCTCTTTTAAAGCCCAACCATTCAAGTAATAATATTGAGCTTGATATTTCTGATCAGTCCCATCAATCAATGATTCAATTTGATTTAAAGCATTCAAAGCTTCAGCGTAAAAGCTCTGGTCTAACAACTTTGCTGCTTTTCTTAACTCCTTCTTTTGAGCAAATGATAAAAAGGAAAATGATAGTAAACCAATTAGTAATATTTTTTTCATCTCTTAATTTATTAAGTGTTATTTTCTTCGTTGTTTTCTTCCTTATTGTCTTCGTTGTTACTTTCTTTACTAACTCCGGCGTTTTCGTCCGAAACTTCGATTTCTTCTAAATCAGCAACATCTTCATCGTTATTAACAACTTTTGCAACAGCAGCAATTGAGTCAGAATCTTTCAAATTAATTAGCTTAACTCCTTGAGTGGCTCTTCCCATGACTCTTAAAGAAGAAACTTGCATTCTAATTGCAATTCCAGATTTATTTATAATCATTAAATCATCACTATCAGAAACATTTTTTATAGACACTAGCTCTCCTGTCTTCTCAGTGATTGAAATCGTTTTAACACCCTTACCACCTCTATTTGTGATTCTATAGTCTTCTAGACTAGATCTTTTTCCGTATCCATTTTCAGAAACTACTAAAATATCACTATCCATATCGTTAACACAAATCATGCCGACTACTGCATCCTTGTCATCTTTTAATCTAATTCCTCTAACTCCTGAAGCATTTCTACCCATAGGACGAGTTTTACTCTCTTCAAACCTAATACACTTACCAGACTTTACCGCGATCAAAACTTGAGAATTTCCTGTAGTTAATTTAGCTTCTAATAATTCATCATCATCTTTAATTGTAATGGCATTAATCCCATTAGACCTAGGTCTTGAATATTGTTCAAGAGAAGTTTTCTTGACCTGTCCCTTTTTAGTGGTCATAATCACATAGTGATTGTTTATGTAATCTTCATCTTTTAAATCTTGTGTACAAATGAATGCTTTAACCTCGTCATCTTGCTCTATGTTTATTAAGTTTTGCATTGCCCTACCTTTAGAAGTTTTACTTCCTTCAGGGATTTCAAATACTCTCATCCAAAAGCATTTTCCTTTTTGAGTAAAGAAAAGCATGTATTGGTGGTTAGTACCTACAAACAAATGTTCAAGAAAATCTTCATTCCTTGTGGTAGAACCTTTTTGACCTACTCCACCTCTATTTTGTGTTTTATATTCTACTAATGGTGTTCTTTTTATGTAACCAGCATTTGATATAGTCAAAACAACCTTCTCATCAGGAATCATATCTTCCATGCTCAAATCACCACCAGCATATTCAATTTGAGATCTTCTTTCATCACCATATTTCTCTAAAACCTGTGAGAGTTCAGTCTTAATAATACTCATTCTTAATTCTTTACTATCTAGGATACCTTTTAATTTTTTAATGGTATCCATTAAATCATCAAATTCTGATCTTAACTTATCTTGCTCAAGACCAGTTAATTGTCTAAGTCTCATCTCTACAATAGCCTTAGACTGTATCTCACTTAGCTTAAATTCAGACATTAATCTCTCCCTAGCCTGATCTGCATTTGAAGAAGATCTAATTAAGGCTATTACCTTATCTATATTGTCAGAAGCTATGATTAAACCTTCTAAAATATGAGCTCTTTCTTCAGCTTTTCTTAATTCATACTGTGTTCTTCTAACCACTACCTCATGTCTATGATCAACAAAGTGACCTATCATTTCTTTTAAATTCAACATTTGGGGCCTACCTTTTACAAGGGCAATGTTGTTAACACTAAAAGATGATTGTAAAGCAGTGTGTTTGTAAAGAGTATTTAAAACTATATTAGGAATAGCGTCTCTTTTTAAAATATAAACGATTCTCATTCCTTTTCTATCAGACTCATCTCTTATAGTTGATATTCCTTCAATTTTCTTATCGTTAACCATCTCAGCTGTCTTTCTAATCATCTCAGCCTTATTTACCTGATAAGGTATTTCAGTAACGATTATACACTCTCTTCCATTAACTTCTTCAATAACAGCTTTTGCTCTCATCATTACTCTTCCTCTACCCGTATGAAAAGCTTCTTTAACACCATCATATCCATAAATGGTTCCTCCAGTTGGAAAATCTGGAGCTTTCACGTACTGCATTAACTCATCAATAGTTATTTCATTGTTTTCAATATAAGCTACAGTTCCGTTAATAACTTCAGTCAGATTATGAGGAGGCATGTTTGTTGCCATACCAACAGCAATTCCACTTGCTCCATTTACTAAAAGATTAGGAATTCTAGTAGGTAATACTGTTGGTTCCATAATTGAATCATCATAATTCAATTGGTGATCTACAGTTTCCTTGTCTAGATCAGCAACCATCTCTTCAGAAATTTTCTGCATTCTAGCCTCAGTATAACGCATCGCAGCGGGACTATCTCCGTCAACTGAGCCAAAATTACCTTGTCCATCAACCATCAAATATCTTAAACTCCACTCTTGAGCCATCCTAACCATAGTGTCATAAACAGAAGAATCTCCGTGAGGGTGGTACTTTCCTAAAACCTCTCCAACTATAAAAGCAGATTTCTTGAATTTACTAGACGACCTTAAACCTAATTGATGCATACCATACAAAACTCTTCTATGTACAGGTTTTAAACCGTCTCTAACGTCAGGCAATGCCCTAGAAACAATAACAGACATTGAATAATCAATGTAAGCTGATTTCATAGCGTCTTCTATGTTTACCGGTATAAGCTTTTCTCCTTGACTCATGTAGTATCTATTTTATACGTTAATTTATAACCAAACAAACATAACGATTGCCTCAGTCATATGTGTTATATAAAGTATATAATTTTACAAAAATTTATTAACATATTTTAATAAAACAATTGTTTAATTCACTAATAAAAAAACTTGCAATTAAAAAAATTTTTTTGTCTATTTACTTTAAACTATTCCTATAAAACGTAATTGAATGGACGATAATTTTTCCTCAAGAGTAAAAGATGTAATAACTTATAGTAAAGAAGAGGCTTTAAGACTTGGCCACGATTTTATTGGTACCGAACACTTGTTATTGGGTATTTTAAGAGATGGTGGTGGAAAAGCTATTAATATTTTAAACTCACTTGAAATTGATTTAGATTATTTAAGGAAAAAAGTAGAAATCTTAAGTCCTCCAAATCCAATTAATGATTTTGATCAGAATCATAAAAAAAACCTTCACTTAACTAGGCAAGCAGAAAGAGCTTTGAAAACAACTTTTTTAGAAGCTAAACTTTTTCAAGGAAAATCTATTAATACAGCTCATTTACTTTTGTGTATTTTAAGAAACGAAAATGACCCTACAACAAAACTTTTAATTAAGTTACAACTAGATTACGAAACAGTTAAAGAACAGTTTAAGTACATGCTTACGGAATCAGACGATAGTTTTTCTGCTTTACCTTCATCTGAGACATTTCCTGAGGATTCAAAAGAGGACGACAGCCCAATTGATGAAAATCCTTTTACTATAAAGTCTGATACCAAATCAAAGGTGAAGTCAAAAACTCCTGTACTAGATAATTTCGGAAGAGACCTAACGTTTTTGGCTAGTCAAGGAAAATTAGACCCAGTAATTGGCAGAGAAAAAGAAATTGAAAGAGTCTCTCAGATTCTAAGTAGAAGAAAGAAAAACAATCCATTACTTATCGGAGAACCAGGTGTTGGTAAGTCAGCTATAGCAGAAGGTTTAGCCTTAAGAATTATTGAAAAAAAAGTCTCAAGAATTCTTTATAATAAAAGAGTAGTAACATTAGATTTAGCTAGTATTGTCGCTGGAACAAAATACAGAGGACAGTTTGAAGAAAGAATGAAGGCTGTGATGAATGAAATCGAGAAAAATGACAATATTATTCTCTTTATAGATGAAATCCATACAATTGTTGGAGCTGGAGGAGCTACTGGAAGTTTAGATGCATCCAATATGTTTAAACCAGCATTAGCTAGAGGTGAAATACAGTGTATTGGCGCAACAACACTAGATGAATACAGACAGTATATTGAGAAAGATGGAGCATTAGAAAGAAGGTTTCAAAAAATAATAATTGAACCTACTTCAATTGATGAAACAATAGAGATATTACAAAACATTAAAGACAAGTACGAATCTCATCATAATGTTAATTATACCGATGAAGCTTTAATAGCTTGTGTTAAATTAACTGATCGCTATGTTTCTGATCGTTTTTTTCCTGACAAAGCAATTGACGCCATGGATGAAGCTGGATCTAGGGTTCATATAACCAACATGGATGTTCCTAAAAATGTTATTAATTTAGAAGTTAGTTTAGAATCCGTAAAAGAAAAAAAGAATGAAGTTGTTAAAAAGCAAAAGTATGAAGAGGCGGCTAAATTAAGAGATGATGAAAAAAGAATTGAAAAGGAACTTCTTGCTGCTCAAGATAAATGGCAAGAAGATTTAAAACTACACAGAGAAACCGTAACTGAAGATGATATTTCAGAGGTGGTTTCAATGATTACTGGAATACCAATTAATAAAATTGCAAAGGCTGAATTAAACCAATTATCAAAACTTGATAAAAATATTTCTGGTAAAGTAATAGGTCAAGATGAAGCAGTGGGTAAAGTAGTAAAGGCTATTCAAAGAAATAGAGCAGGAATTAAAGATCCTAACAAACCTATTGGATCATTTATTTTTTTAGGACAAACTGGTGTTGGAAAAACACAATTAGCAAAAATACTATCCTCAGAACTCTTTAATGGAGCTGATTCTTTGATTAGGGTAGACATGAGTGAATACATGGAGAAGTTTGCTATTTCAAGATTAATTGGTGCACCTCCCGGATATGTTGGCTATGAAGAAGGTGGACAGTTGACTGAAAAGGTAAGAAGAAAACCTTACAGTGTTATATTGTTAGATGAGATTGAAAAAGCACACCCTGATGTATTTAATATGTTATTACAAATATTAGATGAAGGTGTAATGACAGATAGTCTAGGAAGAAAAATTGATTTCAAAAACACTATTATTATAATGACTTCAAATTTAGGTGCAAGACAAGTAAAGGATTTCGGAAACGGAGTAGGGTTTGGAACTGAAGCAGTAAAATCTCAGGAATCAAAAAATATAAGAAGCACTATAGAAAAATCATTAAAAAAAGCTTTTTCACCAGAATTTTTAAATAGAATTGATGAAATTGTAATATTCAATAGCCTAGAAAAAGAAGATCTTAAAAAAATAATTTCTATCGAACTAGAAAAACTCAAATCAAGAATAAAAGATTTAGGATACGAAATTAAAATATCAAAAAAAGCTGTTAATTTTCTATGTGAAAAGGGATACGACAAGAAATATGGAGCTAGACCCTTAAAAAGGGCTATTCAAAATTACATAGAAGATTTAATTGCAGAAGAAATAGTTCAGTCAAAACTTAAAAAAGGAAACAATATAAAAATTGATTGGAATGGAAAATCTGAAAAATTAGATTTAATTTCATTAAAATAAACACTTATTTAGGTTTTATCACACTATTTAAATAACACACTTTAATTGTACTTGTTTTTTTGATTTTATTAAAGAAATCTCATTTTAACACAACAAGTTTTATTAAATTCTCATTATTGTTAGATATTTCTTTTTTATTTATTTATCAATAAATATTTTCTTTAGGTTAGTGGAATATTTATAGATATTAAATGCAAGTAATTAAATTTGGAGGATCTTCAGTCTCAAGTACAAAAAATATTGAAAATGTTATTGAAATAATTAACAATTACAAAACTCAAACCGTTGTAATTTTTTCAGCTTTTCAGGGGGTTACAGATTTATTAATAGAAGCTGGGGATCTCGCTAGTAAGCAAGATTTAAAATATTTAGATAATTACAATTTAATAAAAGACAAACATATAGAGATGTGCAAGTCTTTGTTTGATATAAAACATCAAAGTAAAATACTAAGTTATGTTCAACAAAGTTTAAATGATTTAGAGATTGTTCTTAAAGGAGTATTCAGTCTAAAAGAGTTTAGCCATAAATCTACTGAAAAAATTTCCGGGTTTGGAGAGTTAATGTCTTATTATATTATAGGTGAATTAGGAAAGTCTAGAGGGTTAGATTTTGAAGTCAAAGATTCTAGAGAAATAATTACAACAAAACTATTAAAGCTTAAAAATTCTCAAGTTGATTTTGAATTAACAACAAAGAAATGGAATAAATATATTATAGAATGTAAAAAGAAATTCATTATAATGCCAGGTTATGTAGCAAGCGATAACTATGGCAATAGCATTACCTTAGGAAGAGGTGGCTCAGATTATTCAGCTTCAATAATAGCTTCAATATGTAACGCAAATAAACTAGATATCTGGACTGACGTAAGCGGAATGTTTACAGCCAACCCTTTGATCGTAAAACAAGCGATAACTATCGATTACTTGTCTTACCAAGAGGCTATGGAATTATCACACTTTGGCGCTAAAGTAATATACCCCCCTACTATTCAACCTGTAATGAATAAAAACATTACAATTACAATTAAAAATACTTTTAAGCCAGCTGATAAAGGAACTATAATTTCTAATAAAAATAATTCTAATTTAAGTGTCGTTAAAGGAATAAGTCACATTGAAGACATTTCACTTTTAACCCTTGAAGGTAGCGGGATGATAGGCAGTCCTGGTTTCTCTAAAAAATTGTTTGAAGTGTTGTCAAATGAAAAAGTTAATATAATAATGATTACTCAAGCATCTTCTGAACATTCAATATGCATTGGAATAAAAGGAATAGACTCTAACTACGCTAAGTCAATTATAGATGAAGAATTTCATTACGAAATACAAAATAATATAATACAGCCAATAAAAGTAGAGTCTAATCTTTCGATTATAGCATTAGTTGGTGATAAAATGAAAAATCATCAGGGTATAAGCGGGAAAATGTTTAATACTTTAGGAAACAACAATATTAATGTTAAAGCTATTTCACAAGGTGCTTCAGAAAGAAACATAACAGCAGTTATACATAAAAAAGATGTTAAAAAAGCTCTAAACACACTTCATGAAAAGTTTTTCGAAAAAAACATTAAACAACTGAATTTATTCATAACAGGAGTTGGCAATGTAGGAAAAAAACTTTTAGAGCAAATTTTTAAACAAAAAGAATATCTTGAAAACAAACTAAAACTACAACTTAAAATAGTTGGAATTTCAAATTCCAAAAACATGATATTTAATTCAAACGGAATTGAATTGAGTAAATGGCCAACTGATCTAAAGAATGGGGAAATTGCAGACCCTTCTGTCTTTATGTCTAAATCAAAAGAATTAAATTTAAGAAACAGTATTTTTATAGACAATACAGCTAGTGATGTAATCGCTAGTAAATACGAATATTACCTTAAAAACAGTATAAGTGTAGTAACTTGTAATAAAATCGCTTGTGCTGATAGTTATTCAAACTATCAAAGTCTAAAAGATCTAGCACATCAATATAGTGCGTCTTTTTTATTTGAAACTAATGTAGGAGCAGGACTCCCAATTATTGACACATTAAATAATTTAGTTGCTTCTGGGGATAAAATTATTTCTATTCAAGCAGTTCTGTCTGGAAGCTTAAACTATATATTTAATAATTTTAAAAATGAAAATACATTTCATGAAATAGTTAAAAATGCTATGAATGAAGGATACACAGAACCTGATCCGAAAATCGATCTTAGTGGAGTTGATGTTGCTAGAAAAATATTAATACTTGCAAGAGAAAGTGGTGAACAAATAGAGTTGTCAGATGTAAAAAATAGTTCTTTTTTACCAGAAAAATGTTTGAAATCAAAAAATAATGATGATTTTTTAATCTCACTACAAAACAACTCTTTGCATTTTAATAATATCTTAAAAAAAGCTAATAAAGAAAGATGTAAAATAAAATATATAGCTGAATTTAATAACGGCAAAGCAAAGGTAGGATTGAAAAACATTCCAGAAGGACATGACTTTTACAACCTTGAAGGAAGTGACAACATAGTTTTATTCTATACTGACAGATATCGCGATCAACCATTAATAGTTAAAGGAGCTGGTGCGGGCTCAGAAGTAACTGCAGCAGGTATTTTTGCTGATATAATTAGAATAGGCAAACAATGAAAGAGATTAAAATTTTTTCACCAGCGAGTATAGCTAACTTATCTTGTGGATTTGATATTCTAGGGGTATGCTTAAATGATATTGGTGATGAAATAGTAGTAAGAAAAACAAAAGAAAAGGGAATTAAAATCTTAAAAGTTACTGGTCAAAAATTAACTTTAGATGTGAATAAAAATGTTGCAGGAGTTTCAGCCTTAGCATTGTTAAAGGAAACAAATGTTGATTGTGGTTTTGAAATTGAAATTCACAAAGGAATAAAACCAGGAAGTGGCATTGGAAGTAGCGCTGCAAGTTCAGCAGGAAGTGTATTTGCAATTAACCAACTCATTGGAAAACCTTATTCAAGTAAAGAATTAATAAAATTTGCTCTAGAAGGAGAGAAAATTGCGAGTGGGGCTGCCCACGCTGATAATGTTTCCGCTGTATTATTAGGAGGGTTTGTTTTTGTTAGAGATAGTCTAAACTTTGATATTTTTAAACTAAATAATCCAATAGATTTAGCTTTCACAATTCTTCACCCACAAATTGAAGTCAAAACTTCTGAATCAAGAGCATTAGTCCAAAGACCTGTTACTTTAGATAAATTGATAACACAATCTGCAAATTTAGGAGCTTTTATAAGTGGACTCTACAAGGAAGACTATAACTTAATCAGCCGATCAATTAAAGATGTAGTTATAGAACCAATAAGATCAATATTGATTCCTGAATTCGAAAAACTAAAAGAAATTAGTTTATCAAATAATGCATTAGGATTTGGAATTTCTGGCTCAGGACCATCAGTATTTGCTATGTCTAAAGGGTTGGTGAATGCTAAGAAAATTGGAGATTTATTAAAGGAAAAATATCGTGAACTAGGTTTTTCATTTGATATTCATACTTCAACTGTGAACGAAAAAGGGATTCAAATTATTAAAATAAAATAAATGCTTTATAAAAGTTTAAATTCAAATTCAGAGCTAGTGAATTTTGAAACTGCAGTAAAAAATGGTTTAGCAATGGATGGTGGACTTTATTTTCCTACAGAGATAAAACCGCTTGATAAAAGTTTTATTAAAAACTTATCTGAAAAATCAAATCATGAAATTGCCTACGAACTAATAAAACAATTTGTAGGGGACTGTATATATGAAATTGATTTAAAAGATATAATTAAAAAAACTTTAGATTTCCCATTTCCATTAGTCAAAATAGATGAAAATATATTAACTCTTGAATTGTTTCATGGCCCTACCTTAGCTTTCAAAGATGTAGGAGCTAGATTCATGGCTAATTGCCTTGGTTATTTTAATAAAGAGAACAAGGAAAACACTGTACTGGTAGCAACATCAGGAGACACTGGAGCGGCTGTAGCAAATGGATTTTTAGGAATAAAAGGAACAAAAGTCGTTATACTTTATCCTTCTGGCAAAGTGAGTAAAATTCAAGAACATCAATTAACAACAAACGGAGAAAATATTATAGCTTTAAAAGTGAACGGGGTTTTTGACGATTGCCAAAAAATCGTAAAAAAGGCATTTACTGATAAGGAATTAAACCGTGTAAAAAACCTAACTTCTGCAAACTCGATAAATGTAGCGAGATGGCTTCCTCAAATGTTTTATTATTTTATAGCCTGCAAAGAACTGCTCAAACAAAAAAAAGAAATAGTATTTAGTGTTCCTAGTGGAAATTTTGGTAACATATGTGCAGGATTAATTGCCATGAAATTAGGATTACCTGTTAAGCATTTCATTGCTAGCACTAATATAAACGACACCATTCCTGCTTATTTTAAAACAAAGAAATATATTGCTAAAGCATCCAAACAAACAATATCAAATGCAATGGATGTTGGTGATCCAAGTAATTTTGTAAGAATTCTTGAAATATTCAAAAATGATGACAAGAGACTATTTGAAAAAATGAGCTCATTTAGTTTTGATGACAAGCAAACTATGAAGGCAATGCATAATGTATATCTTAAATCTAACTACATTTTAGATCCTCACGGAGCAGTTGGATACTTAGGTTTAAAAAAACACCTTAAAACGAACCCTAAACATCTTGGTGTTTTTCTTGAAACTGCTCACCCAGTCAAATTTTCAAATGAAGTTGAAAAAGCCATAGGTATTGAATTAAAAATTCCAAATGAAATATCTGATTTGTTAAAGAGAGAAAAAAAATTCATCAATATTGAAAATTATGAAGAATTTAAAAGTGAATTAATTAAATTTTAGGTAAAATAAACGAGTCTAACGGACTTTTCTTTTTCATTAATCGCTCTATATCTTCTGATTTTCTAGGAGCATCTGACGAAAGGTTTACAGGACCATTACTAGTGATTAATACTGTATCCTCAATTCTTACAGCTATACCCCACCATTTTGAATCACATTCACTATTTTTAGGAATATATATTCCCGGCTCGACAGTAATAATAGAATTGGCTTTAAAAGGGCCAGTGGTTCCTGGGTCATGAACATCTAATCCAACATAATGTGAAGTTCCGTGCGGAAAATACTTTCTTACTTCATTTTCATTTTTAATTAAGCCTATCTCTATCAATCTTTTTGCTATTACTTTAACAGCAGCTAAATGAGGGGCCCTAAAACTAGCTCCAATAACACTTGCATTAATACCTGCTTCTTGAGCATCATAAACAATATCATAAATTATTTTTTGTTCTTTTGAAAAAACTCCATTTGCCGGAATAGTTCTAGTAACATCAGCAGTATAACCATGATACTCTGCTCCTAAATCCATCAAAACTAAATCATTTCCAACATTGAGTTTTGTGTTTTCTGTGTAATGAAGAATACAGCCATTATGTCCTCCACCAACAATTGATGGATATCCTTCATACTCAACATTATATTTTTTATACACAAACTCATGAATCCCTTGAATTTCCATTTCAGATAAATCAGGGTTCATTGCTTTCATGACTTCAACTTGACCAATTGCAGAAATTTTAGAAGCTTTTTTCATTAAAACTAATTCTTCTTTAGTTTTGACTTCTCTTAACTGCCTCATGATTTCAGTTAATGCAATACCATCTAAGTTAGTCTCTGCAGATTTTATAGAAATTCTTTTTTTAATCTCTGTCAACTTACTTTTGTCATCCGTAGATTGAAATTCATTTAATAACACATCTTTTTTTATAACATTACGATATTTAAAATTACTTTTTAAAACCTGAGCTACATTAGCTGAATTTTCTTCAGGAGCAAGACTAATTATGTCATAGAATTTTTCTCTTTCAGGATCAAAATTTATTGGGTAATTTGACATGTTTTTAAACTGTTGAATCAAAGAATAAAGGTCTTCATTATTACTTTTTTTATCTCTCACGTCGTTTTTAAAGTCAAAAAACAAAACATTATTAAATTGTGTAAATTCTGGTGAAATTTCCCTAAACTTATCTGTTGTATAAACCTTCTCAAAACCAAGTTTAGATTTCACTCCCTTAACCCCTAGCCTTTTACCATCCCATCTTTCTCTTATGGAATCTCTAAATTGAACAAAAATTATTTCATCATAATTACTGTTATTTTTACTTTGTGATTCGGAAAATAGTAATAAAACCGAATTAGGCTCCTTTAAACCTGTTAAGTAATAAAAATTAGGATCTTGATGATAATGGTAATTAACATCATTTGCACGGTTTCTTACTGGGTTAGAAAAAAAAACAGCCATACTGTTTTCTGGCATCATTGATTTTACATTATCTCTTCTATCTTTATGGAAATCTGATGAAAGATAATCTTGAGGTTCTGACTGTGCGTTCAAAAAAAAGGATATGAAGAATAAAGTCAGATTTAAAAAAAAAATTCTCATAAATATTTATTTTACTAATTCTTTTGAAAAAACATAATAGTTTTCGTCAATTTTAAAATTGTCATTTTCTAATTTTAAATCCTGCCATTCTTTATTAGGAAACAACCATTTACTATTATTATCATATGTCAATTCGATTGGCATATTGAAATTAGAAACCACATCATTCCATCGATATTTCAGAATTCCACCATTATAAATATATTCAAATACAGGAATTCTAATATCTCTTAGATACTGATTAAATATTGGACTCAAGTCCATATTCATTTTTTCAGAAATATAATTTTCAATTTGAGATGTATTTACCATTTGATGGTAAAAATCACTATTTAATCCTCTTAAAATTAACCTCCATTTCTCATCATCATTAGCTAACTGTCTTAAAGTGTGTAGTAAATTAGCACCTTTAGAATACATGTCACTTGAACCGCCTTTGTTTACATTATATGGACCTATTATTTGTTTTTTATTTCCGATCCCTCTTCTTGTGCCAATGACATATTCAGATGAGGCAGCATTACCATAATGGTAATCTAAAAATAAATTTTCAGAATAGGTAGTAAAACTTTCATGGACCCACATGTCAGCGATATCTATATAAGTAATATTATTTGCAAACCACTCATGTCCGGTTTCGTGTATAATAATGTAATCAAATTTCAAACCCCATCCAGACCCAGACAAATCCCTTCCTAAATAGCCTTGTTTATATTTATTTCCATAAGTTACTGAACTTTGATGTTCCATACCTAAATAGGGAGTTTCGACCAGTTTAAAACTATCTTCATAAAAAGGATATGGTCCGAACCAATATTCAAAAGCTTGCATTGTTCTAACAGCATCTTTAAAATGAATTTTGGCCTTTTCTAGATTGTCTCTTAAGACATAATAATCCATATCTAAATCGCCTTTTTCACCTTCATAAATTTCTGAAAAGTTAACGTAGTCAGCAATATTGATATTTACTCCATAATTATTAATAGGGTTTAATACTTTCCAGTGAAAAGTAGTTGAATTAAGCTTTTCTTCTACATTAACTAACCTTCCATTTGAAACGTTAGTTAATCCTTTTGGAACATTGACACTGATTAACATACCATCATCAACTTCGTCATACATATGATCTTTATTAGGCCACCAAACACTAGCTCCTAAGCCTTGACATGAGGAGGCAATGAAATGATTTCCGTTAACGTCCTTTTCCCATGAAATTCCCCCATCCCAGGGTGCTCTTGGAGCTTCTCTGGGCTTTCCATTATAATACACTTTTACTACATTCTTAGATCCTTTAACTTGTTTTTCAATTAATTTAATGAAATGAGCATTTCCGTCATGTCTTATATCTAGAACTTTACCATTTTGCTCTGCTCTGGTTAAAACCAGAGGGAATTGTAAGTCAATTTGCATTTCAGAGTATGGTTCAATTACTGAATAAGTAATTGTATTAGATCCTGAAATAGTTTTTTCTTCTGGATTTACAGCTATATCTAAATGGTAATGTTTTAAGTCCCACCAAATTCGCTCTTTTGTTATGGATCCTCTTAAAGTGTCTTGACGGCTAAATTCAGTTTTATCACCCATAATTCCTTGGGCGTTTAAACAATTGAAAATCATTAAAAAATTAATAATTGTTAAATAAAAAATTTTGTGATTCATAAATTCATTCTTTTAAATAATAAATTTAATCAATTCAATTGTATTCTTATTAATTAATTGTAATGTAAAAAAAATCAACGAAATTTACATTTTATTTTGTTAATTATGGAAAAAACTAAACTTTACGAAACTCATCAAAAACTTGAAGCTAAAATTGTTCCTTTTGCTGGTTATTTAATGCCTATTCAGTATGAAGGGATTAATTCTGAACACTTACATGTAAGAAATAATGTTGGATTGTTTGATGTTTCTCATATGGGAGAATTTACCTTAGAAGGAGATCAATCTTTGAATTTACTTCAGCTTATATGTTCAAATGATGTGTCTAGTATTACAGATGGCAAAGCTCAATACAATTGTTTAGTTAATGAAAACGGTGGTATTATTGATGATTTAATTATTTATAAGTTTAATGATAATAAATTTATGATTGTTGTTAATGCTGCAAATATTGAAAAAGACTGGAACTGGATTACGCTTCATAATAAAAAGTTTAACAATGAGTTAAAAAATATTTCTGACACAACATCTTTGTTAGCTCTTCAAGGCCCAAATTCATACGATTTATTACAAAAATTAGTAAGTTTTGATTTAAGAACTTTAAAAAACTACAGTTTCATTGAAGAAGATTTTAAAACTTTCAAAAATGTTATAATATCTACAACTGGTTATACTGGATCTGGAGGTTTTGAAATATATTGTAATAATGAAGATGTAATAGGTGTTTGGGATGCTATATTTAAAGTTGGTAAAGAATTTGACATTAAGCCTATAGGTTTAGCAGCCAGAGATACTTTAAGACTTGAAATGGGCTATTGTTTATACGGTAATGATATAAACGAGCATACAAACCCTATAGAAGCTGGGTTAAAATGGATCACAAAAACCAACAAGGATTTTATTGGTAAAGAAAAAATAATTGATGCTCTTGAAAATGGGACAAACAAAAAACTCGTTGGGTTTAAGCTAGATCAAAGGGGGGTTCCTAGGTCGGGCTATAAAATTTATAATCAAAAAGAAAATGAAGTTGGAATTGTTACATCTGGGACAATGTCACCTTGTTTGAAAGAAGGGATTGGGTTAGGCTATATAAGCAACACTAATGCGACAGTTGGTGATAAATTATTGATTGAAATAAGAAACAAAAAAGTAGAAGCTAGTATTGTAAAACTACCTTTTATCTCTATATAACATGAACAAGATTTTAATTTTTGGAGGAAGCGGGTCGCTAGGACAAGCTGTTTTTAAAGAGTTAAATCCTTTTTTTGATGTATATTCCACTTACTACTCTCAGAATCATTTTAAAAAAAATAAAAGATACTTTTATTTTAACATTTCAAATGAATTTAATGATTTATTAAAAAAAACAAATCCAAATCTAATTATATCTAGTTTAAAAGGTGATTTTGATTTACAAATCACCTTTCACGAAAAACTAATTAAATACTGCGAAGAAAACAAGATCAAACTTTTGTTTATTTCATCTTTAAATGTTTTTGATTTTTTTACAAACTTTCCTAGCTATGAGAACGATAAAACATTTTCAAATAGCATATATGGAAAGGTTAAGATAAATATTGAAAATAAAATTTTAAGAATGAAGACTGATAATTGGGCTATCCTAAGATCAGCTATGTTATTTGATAATGAATCTACTAGATTAAAAAATTTAATAAATGACATAAAGCATTCTATACCTATTGAAATTTTCCCAAACTTGATTATTAATATAAATTCTTCTGAAATACTAGCAAAACAAATACATTATATAATAAGCAGAAAACTTAATGGAATTTTTCACCACGGAAGTAAAGATCTCATAAATCATGATGAGTTTATTTTTTCCATTATTAAAAACAAAAATTTAAAGCAAGTCAGTTATAAGTTTGTTTACACTACAAATGAAAATAGATATCTAGCCTTATTCTCCAACTATAATTTATTTCCAAAACATTTACAATTTAGCTATGAAGATGTTTTATTAGAAATGATTGATAAAAATTGAATTAAAAAAATACTTATTTTTAATATATCTTTAAAAACATGGGAAGAGCATTTGAATTTAGAAAAGCAAGAAAAATGAAGAGATGGTCAGCAATGGCTAAAACCTTCACAAGAATTGGAAAAGACATTGTGATGGCTATAAAAGATGGCGGACCATCTATTGAAAGTAATTCAAAGCTAAGAGCTGTCATTCAAAATGCTAAAGCAGCTAATATGCCCAAAGACAATATTGAAAGGGCCATAAAAAAAGCTTCAGATAAATCAACAGAAAACTATAAAGAAATTATTTTTGAAGGATACGGTCCGTTTGGTATTGCTGTTATCGTTGAAACAGCAAGTGACAACAACAATAGAACAGTAGCTAATGTAAGAAGTCATTTTAATAAATGTGGCGGAAATTTAGGAACTGCCGGGTCAGTTGAATTCATGTTTGATAGAATGTGTAGTTTTAAAATCAATACACAAATAGATATTGAAGAATTAGAATTAGATTTTATTGATTTTGGAGTTGATGAAGTAATTAAAGAAGAAGGTGGTGTAGTACTTTATTCTCCGTTCGAGAATTACGGTTATATTCAAAAAGAAATTGAAAAAAGAGAAATTGAAATAATTTCATCTGATTTTGAAAGAATTCCAAAACAGTTGAAGGGATTAAATGATAAACAAAAAGAAGAGGTAGAGCTTTTAATAGAAAGAATTGAAGAGGACGATGATGTACAAAATGTGTTTCATAACATGGAATAGATTTAAGAAAATTCCGGGACTCTCCCCTCAATTCCTTTAAAAAAAAGTTTTAAATATTTAATATCCTCATCTATATTTCCGGATATATAATATGGGTCAGATATTTTAATTTCTTTATCCTTAAAATTTAATGAAGCACTTATTACCGGAACATTAGCTTCTTTTGCAATGTAATAAAAACCCGTTTTCCATTTATCGACTTTTGTTCTGGTTCCTTCTGGTGATAGCGCAAGTCTAAATAGATCATTCTTCTTAAAAATATCTGCTATTAATTTAACGTTATTTGATTTACTCCCTCTTTCAACTGGCTTACCTCCCATCATTTTAAAAAAATACCCAAGAGGAAATTTAAAAAGTTCTTTTTTACCAATAAAATTAATTTCTTTTTGAATAACTTTTCTTGCCATTACAGCTATAAATAAATCTTGCCAGTGAGTATGAGGAGCGGCAATAATTATACATTTTTTTAATAAATTAGTATTACCCACTACCTTCCATTTCAATAATTTATTAAAAATAAACTTAGTTAATAAAAACATTAAATAATTTTTCTTGCGTTAATAAGGTCATCCATAGTGTCAATGCCAAAACCATTATAATTAGTTTCAACCATCATGATTTTTTTTCCATTTTCCAAATATCTTAATTGTTCTAACTTCTCAGATTTTTCTAATGGAGTTGGCTTTGAATTGTAAAAATCTATTAAGCTTTTTTTTCTAAATGCATACACTCCTATATGCTTAAAGAAAAGAGTTTTATTATCCTCAGTTCTATCGTACGGAATTGGAGATCTTGAAAAGTATATTGCAAAATTATTTGAATCTACTATAACTTTGACTACGTTAGGGTTGGCTATATCATCATCAATTGAAATCTTTTGCATAAGAGATGCTAAATCAATTTCACTATTTACATCTTTTTTAAATAGATTAATTAATTTGCTTAGGCTATTAAAATCAATAAACGGTTCATCACCTTGAATATTCACTATAATATCTGTAGAAATTTTTGAAGAAAACTCAGCAATTCTATCAGAACCTGAAATATGTTTTCTTACACTCATTAATACTAAAGCTTCAGACTCTTTCAAACAATCGTAAATCAATTTAGAATCAGTGACTACATAAACCTTGTCAAATAATTTAGATTTTAAGACATTTTTATAAGTTCTTAAAATCAAAGGCTCCCCTCCTAAATCCATCATTAATTTTCCGGGCAGTCTTTCAGAATCAAACCTTGCAGGAATCATAGCAATGACTTTCATGAGTTTCTTTTTTTCAAAAATACATTTATATTTTAATTTAAAAACCTATTAAGTATAGTTTGCTCTCAGCTCTAGTAACAGCAGTATAAAGCCATCTGAAGTAATCAATATCTGGACCATCTTTTAGATATGGCTTTTCTATAAACACTACAGGCCACTGACCACCTTGTGCCTTATGACATGTAATAGCATAAGAAAACTTCACTTGAAGGGCATTAAAAAATGGATTTTCTTTTGTTTTTAAAAACCTCTGATACTTAGAATTAATTTTAGAGTAATCATTTTGAACTTCATGATATAATGAATTAGACTGCTCATATGAAAGTGAAGGAGTATCTAAGTCTAAAGTGTTTAAAATTATGACGGTATCAAAAGTAGGTTGATCCGCATAATCAACCATTTTGATTTTTACTTCTGCAAACTCAAACCCATAAAGATCTTTAAATGAAAAAATTTCCAGAATTTGAACAATATCTCCATTAGCTAAAAAAGGAATTTCAGAATCCGGAGAAGTCCAGAAATAATTATTTTTAGTAATCATCAATAAATCTCCAACACAAACTTTATTCTCATGTGCCAAAATAGTTTTTCTGATTTGTTGATTGTACTGATTTGCCCTTTTATTAGATCTAACTATAATGATTGAATTTTCTGAACCATTTGAATTGTAAGAGGATTCTATAGCTTCTTGAATATCAAAACCATCAGATAAAAACTCAATATCTGAAAAATCATCAAATTTAAAATCTATCAAATTATTAGAAATATTATTCCTAATTGATGTGGCGTTTATCAATATACCTGACTCTTCTTCTTGTCTAACAACATCATTAATTTCATACTCGTATGAATCAACATTATAAGATTCTTTTATAAAATTTGAGTTAAGAGCCGGACTGATAGTTTGTTTAACAGGTGGGAGTTGAGCTGTGTCTCCTAAAAAAATTAATTTAGAGTTAGTTTTAAAATCTACATAACTAAAAACATCTTTTAAAATTGATTTTTTATCAAATAAATCACTAGAACTTGAAGAATCAGAAATCATTGAAGCCTCATCAATAATAAACAGAGTGTCTTTAATTTTGTTTGTCTTTAATTTTGTTTGAAACTTTCCAGATTTATCAATTTTAGAATAATATATTTTTTTATGAATAGTAGATGCTTTTTTGCCAGAATATTTTGATAAAACTTTTGCAGCTCTTCCTGTTGGAGCTAATAAACAAAAATTCATTTTTTTAAAGTGAATATTCTCTACTAAAGTCTTCATTAATGAAGTCTTTCCAGTACCGGCATAGCCTTTTAATAAAAATAAAGAAACATTATTATTATTTGACAAGAATTCACTTAGTTTAATAATAGCTTCTTTCTGATCTGAAGTTGGCTTAAATTTAAAATTTTTTAATAGTAAGTCACTAAATTCTTGAGAATTCATTGTGTAATTATTGAAATATTTATTTAGTTTTTGGAATAAAAAAAATTTGTAGTTTTGTCTAAATATAATTAATTAAATAATGGGATTCATATCAAAATACATGAGAATTATTAAAGCTGTCCTTTGGTCACTTATATTCTTTTTTTCTTACATGATTTATACTTCAATTAATGCTCCAATTAAATTCAATGAAGTTAAAAAAGAGCGTTATCTTAAAGTTATTGATAAACTTAAAGACATTAGAAATGCTCAACTAGCTTATAAAAGTGTAAATGGTTCATATGCTAACAATTTTGATGGATTGATTAAGTTTATTGATACAGCTCAATACACTCTAACACAAAAAAGAGACTCTAGTTATTTACAATATGACAGAGTCTACAGAATTGATATGCTTAGAGAAGTAGTAGTAATAGACACTTTGGGTTTTGCTTCTATAAAAGATTCTCTTTTTGGAAATTCGAATAGATATAAAAACATGGCACAAATTCCTATTAATGGAGTTGACGCAATTTTCTCTATTAAATCAGATATGATTAAAAAAGGAGACTATGATGTTCATGTATTTGAAGTTAGAGTATCCAAAGATGTGATTTTATTTGACCAGAATAAAGACTTATTGAAACAAGAGAAAGCCCTTATGTCAGTTGACGGAGTGAATGGACCAGACCTTGTTCTAGGATCAATGACTGAGGTTAGTACCAATGGTAATTGGCCTACAACCTATGATGCAATCGCAAGAAACTAGAATAGAACCAAGCACTAAGCTTTCCATTAAGATTAGCTTATCTGGCTTTGATTTAATGTTAAGTAAACTTGAGGATAACTCTATCATTGATTACAAAAAATATAATTTCGATAAAAAGGCTCTAACCGAGAACCTATCATCTAAATTAGATTCGTTTTTAAATGAATCAAAAATTGATTTTTCTAATGTCATAAACGTTAAATTAATTATTTCTAATAAGCTTTCTTGCCTTGTACCTAAAGAATTATTTGATGAAAGATTAAGTTTAGATTATTTAAAGTTTAATTCAAAGCTTATTGAAAATGACTTTGCTTCTAATGACTATATTGAAGAGTTAGAAACTTATAATGTCTACTTGCCTTTTGTTAATGTAAACAATTACCTAGTTGAGAGGTTTGGTTCTTTTGAATATTATCATTCTTCAACAATCTTACTGAGAAAAATATTAAAAACAACTACTAATGACAGTAGGACTTTATTCTTTACTAATATTGAGACTGATAGTTTTCAAGTAATAATATTTAAAAACAAAAACTTACTCTATTATAATGATTTTGAATATCAAACTAAAGAAGATATTTTATATTTTTTACTTTTTGTGATTGAGCAAAATAAAGAAATTAAATCTGATACGAAATTAAATATATTAGGAGGCATTTCTGAAAATGATAAAAATTTCAATTTCATTTCCCAGTTTATAAAAAACATAGTAACATTTAAAACAAAATCATTTACAGACAAAGATTTAATTAAAATAAAAATTGATTTTATACTTTCATGAGAATTATTTCAGGAAAAAACAAAGGGAAAAGAATAAATGTTCCGAAAAAACTCCCAATAAGACCAACTACAGATCAATCTAAGGAAGCTATATTTAATATAATTCAGAATAGGTACAACTTTGAAAGCATTAAAGTCTTGGATTTATATGCTGGTAGCGGAAATATAAGTTATGAGTTTTCTTCCAGAGGGGTGGATCATATTACTTCAATTGATAATAATCATAAATGTGTAAACTTTATTAAATCAATTTCTAATGATCTTAACTTAAATATAAATGTTAAAAAAACTGATGTTTTTAAATTTCTTAAAACAAATACTTTGAGTTATGATATTATTTTTTGTGATCCTCCTTATGATTATTCTATAGGAAATTATACAGAAATTCAAAATCTAATTTTCAATAATAACACACTAAATATTGATGGTATTTTTATATTAGAGCACTCTAAAAAAATTAAGTTAAATTCAATAGATAATTTCAAAGAATCAAGAGAATATGGAGGATGTTCTTTTTCTTTTTTTTATTTATAATAGTTTTATATCCAGATATTTAAATATATAAATTTAAATCTTTAGATTAAATATATAAAAAAATACTTATAGGCTTGTGGTCCGAAAAAATATAAGGATATACTATAAAATTATTCACGTTTATCGACTTTGAATTAAATAAATAATCTATTCTTATTGGCATAAATCTAAAGTCATAAGTCGCACCAAATCCAGCTCCATTTGAAACAAAACCATCATTAAGAATATCTTTAAATTGTTTATAAAAAAATGAGTATTGAGTGTTATTTAAGTCAGCTGCTAACACAACTGGGTATGGTGACAGCAACATATGTTTGATCAATACTGAAGATTGATTTTTTTGAATTAAATATGCCTTTTTAGTTTTAAAAACTATTTTTTTAGCAGATTCTAAATCTGCTTTTAGAGCTATTAAATCAACTTTAAAAGACTCAAAATGCGTGTTATAAAATCTAATAGTGTCTGTACTTTGCAAAAAATCTATATAAATTGCGATGTTTCCAAAATCTTGATGCTTAACCACACCTTTATTAATCATTTTCTTATTAGTATAAATAGCTTGTCCGACATTATTTCCTGACAACACCACATGCTTGTATTTAAATTTTTTAAAAATATACTTATAATCATCATGATACTCTTGAATAGCTAATACGTCTGGTTTTTTTTTAATTATAAATTTTTCAATTTCAACAGGAATATTATCATTATCAATCCATTTATAATGATTAAAAAGCCTGACATTATAACTCATCATATGAAGGCCACTTAAATCAGGATTAGGCTTGCTTAGGTTATAAAACGATATTGAATAGCTACTTATTATTAAAAAAACAATTAACGGAAGAAGCAGCTTTAAATCAAGCTTTAACAACCAGTAGATTAAAAAAAATAGGTTGAATAGAGATAAAATTGGGAAAAAAAAAGTCAGAAACGAAAATGTAGAAAAACCAGATAAGTAATAATTATAAAAGACTAGACATATCAATATAAGAACAGAGTTGAAAGTATTTAAAAAAAATACGAAGGAATTAAAAAATGATTTTTTATTAAAAATATTCAATTATCACCAGCTTTAAAAAGTGTGTCTTTTTCACTTTTAGTTAAACTATCGTACCCAGATTTACTTATTTTGTCTAATATTAAATCTATCTTTTGTTGATTTAAACTTGATTTAGAACTTGTTTTAGAATTTTTTCTTTCATAGACCTTATTAACTTTATTTTTTCTAGAAAAAAACCTTTTTAAATATTCTATAAAATTTAAAACCCACTGACCAGTATCTCTACCTTGCTTAATCTGACTGCAGTAATAAAAACCCCAAGCAGCTCCTCCGAGATGGGCTAAATGACCACCAGAATTTCCGATAGGGATTTGAATAAGATCCAACGAAATAAGCATAAGAGCCAAATACATAATCTTTACATCAAAAACAATGAGTCTAAAAGTATAATGAGGGTTATAAGAAGCTAAAAAGATAAAAACTGACATAACCCCAGCAGAAGCTCCAATCATTGAAGGCTTTAATCCATTAAAGACAGGGAAAATATTATAACTCAACAAATATGTAACTGAACCACTGAGTAAACCCAACACAAATACTTTGATGAACTTTTCTTTTCCAAAAAGATCGAGAACCACTCTCCCACTGAAATAGAAAATAATCATGTTACTTATAAGGTGCCATAAATCAGCATGAAAAAATCCATAAGTCACTAAAGACCAGGGTTTGTAAAGCAATTCGCTTAGAGATGGTGAGACTTCAAAAAAGTCAATCACTGATACACCTTTTAAATTAAATAAAAATAAAAACGTATTTATAATAAAAGGTATAATGAAACACGAAATAATCACAACAATGAATTGACTAAGAATATCTAGTTTTATATAACGCTGTTTTAAATCATTAATTAATTCCATCTATTATCTTTAAATTGATTTCTTTTCCAATACCATAACATTATAAAGCCCGTTAAAGCTCCACCTACATGAGCATAAAAAGCTGTATTTGAAGGGCTTAAAATAGAAACACCAGTAAAAGCTGAAAAAAGATCCATAAGAATAATTGCAGGAACAAAATATTTAGCTTTTATAGGAATTGGTAAGAAAATCAACATTAGTTCAGAGTTTGGAAATAAAAAAGCAAAAGCCACCAGTACCCCATAAATTGCCCCCGAAGCACCTACCAACGTAGTGTTAAATAAAGAATAAGCATTAGTTAAATCATTTTTGTCTACATAGTTTAAAATATTTCTGTCATAACTACCATTAATAAGTATGTCATTAAAAGAATTCAACGAAATACCATTTAAATTCAATAAAGAAAAAACAGATTGAATTTCAATATAATTAGCAAATAACTGTAATCCTGCTGCACCTAAGCCTGCAGAAAAATAAAAAAATAAAAATTTCTTTTTTCCCCACATTTGCTCAAGTGGCGAACCAAACATCCAAAGCCCAAACATATTAAATAAAATATGTGAAACGCTTCCATGCATAAACATATGGGTTAAAAGTTGACTAATAAGAAATTTATCATTATCGAAATAATGAAGAGCAAAAATATCGTAACCTAAATCTCCTAAAAACTGAGATCCAATAAAAAATATTACATTAATTATTATAAGCTGCTTTACAGTTTCTGAAATACTTCTCATTTAAAAAAAATTTTATTTATTTCTTCTGTTGAAATTACTTTGAATATCAACTTGTCAAAAGGAGATACGTTTGGATCCTTACAAGCAAACAAGTCGTTAACTAAAGATTCTTGGACTTTTTTCTCTAATTTAATACTAGATTTTAACGAAGAGCTTTTGGATAGAATTTTAGCTAAAAAATCATTAATTGTATGACTAGTTTTTTTAAATTCTGAAATTTGACTATCAATAAGTTCTTGAAAAAGAGCGTTAATCTGATTTTCACTAAAAAAAGGATGAATTCCTGAAATTTTAACACCTTTACTATCAAACTTAACGAACTTAAACCCTAAATGAATCAAAGAATTCTTAACTAATTCCAGCATTCTAATTTCTTCACTATTAAAATCAAGTTTAATTGGAAAAATCAATATTTGGGTAGAGTTATTTGAAAAAGAAAGCTCGCTTAAGAACCTTTCATAAAGTATTCTTTGATGAGCTCTTTGTTGATCTATAATCACAATTCCAGCGCTAGTTTTAGTGATTATATAGTTCAAGTTTAATTGAAAGACAGGAAAAGCAATAGAATTATTATCTTCAAAAAGGTTTGAATCTTTATTTATATTTTCAAAAGAATTTTCTAAACCTTCAAAGGAGAAATCTTTTGAAGAGAAAGCGGATGATACCTTAGGCTTATCAAAAGGATTGAAAGCTGTATCATAATCGACTTTAGGAATAGAAGCTTCTTTATCTTTATAAGAATAGGGGGTGTTTAAATTAACGCTACTTTCAAAATCAATCGTAGGAGCAATATTAAACTGACCTAAACTATGTTTAATTGAGGATCTTAATATCGCATAAATAGATTGATCATTATCAAATTTAATTTCTGTCTTATTTGGATGAATATTAACGTCAATTGTATCTGAAGGCACTTTAAAACTTAAGAAATAAGAAGGATGATGATTGTCAAAAATCAATCCATCATAAGCTGCTTTTACAGCATGACAAAGATTAGGGCTTTTAATAAATCTATTGTTCACAAAAAAAAATTGAGCTGATTTAGTTCTTTTAGAGTATTCAGGTTTATAAACAAACCCTTCAATAATTGCAATATCTGTATTTTCATTAATTGGAACCAATTTCTGTTCAGTTAATTTCCCGAATATTCTTACGATTCTTTCCTTAAAAATAGATTTTTTAAGATTAAATAATTCATTTTTATTATTGACAAATATGAAAGCTATTTCGTGATTTATCAAAGCTATTCTATGAAACTCATCAATAACATGTTTTAATTCAACATTATCAGATTTTAAAAAATTTCTTCTAGCGGGTATATTATAAAAAAGATTTTTTACAGAAATAGAAGTTCCTAAATTACTAACAACTTCATTTTCAGAAACTAAAGCCCCGCCTTCAAGTCTAATCTCATTTCCTAAGGAAAGATCATTCTTAGTATTTGAAATTATCGTCATATGAGATACAGATGAGATACTTGATAGTGCCTCGCCCCTAAATCCCATTGTATTCAAATTAAATAAATCACTTGATTTTCTAATCTTGGATGTGGCATGACGTAAAAAACACTTATTTAAGTCCGTTTTATCCATACCAAAACCATCGTCAATTACTTGTATTAAAGTTTTTCCTGCATCTTTAATTATGAGTTTGACTGATTTAGCACCACTATCAATCGAATTTTCTAAAAGCTCCTTGACCACGGATGATGGCCTTTGAACCACTTCTCCAGCTGCAATTTGGTTTGCTACATTTTCAGCAAGCAACTTAATAACACTCATAATTAAGATTTATTAAAAAATAGTAAGGTCAAAATCAATTATAAATAAAAATACAAGAATTAAAATAAAAACTATGATAAAAAATATTTTTGAAAAATGCGTATTGGCTCTGTTTCTTGAGGACATTCTAGCTTCACTCCATTTTGAAGATACATCAATTGAACTATTTGAGTTTCTTTGCTTAGAATACATCGAATCAAATTCATAAATATTTTCAAAAGAATTATCCTTTGAATATCTTGGCCTGTAATTAAAACGCTTGTTTTTATTTAGTTTAAATAAATTAACTTTCAATCGAATAAATATTTAAACTCAAATGTACAAAATTGAGTCTAAAAATTCATTCAATTCTTCTCTTAGGAATCATTATATTTGTCGAACATGAAAATTGAAAATATTAAAGTTTTAAAAACACTACTATCTGAAAGTAGAGATTTAATAATAATTCCACATACAAACCCAGATGGTGATGCAATTGGTAGCTGCTTAGCTTTGTCTCATATTTTAAAAAAAAATGGACATAATACCTCAGTAATAAGTCCAAACAAACCCCCTCATTTTTTACACTGGTCCCCTGGATTTAATGATATTTTATATTTCGATTCTGAACCTGAAAATTGTCAAAAAAAAATAGAGAAATCGACATTGATTTTTACATTAGACTTTAATGATTTAAATAGAATTGGAGAGTTAGGTAATTTCGTGAAATCTAGTGGTTCAAAAAAAATAATGATTGATCATCATAGAGATCCAAAAAAATACGCTGACTTAATGTTTTCAAAACCAGAAATAAGCTCAACATGTGAGTTGCTTTATGAAATAATATTTTCTTTGGGTTATGAAAAATCAATTACTCGTGATATTTCTACCTGTATATATCTTGGTATTATGACAGACACAGGTTCGTTTCAATATTCAAGTGTCACATCAAGAACGCACCAAATAGTTGCCCAATTAATTGATAAAGGAATTAATCAAAATGAGATTCACAATAAAGTTTACAACGACTCTTCATCAAGCAGGTTAAAAGTTTTAGGATCTGCCCTTAGCAACTTGAACCTTTTAGAAAGTTTAAAAACAGCATATATGTTTTTAAAAAGAAATGATCTAGAGAAATTTGATTATCAAAAAGGTGATTCTGAAGGCATTGTGAATTACGGTCTATCATTAAAGGATGTTCTTTTTAGTGTTATTTTTATTGAAGACATAAATGATAAAAACAATGTTAAAATATCTTTTAGGTCACAAGGTGAATTTTCATGTAATGAATTTGCTGGAGAACATTTTAACGGAGGAGGCCACATTAATGCAGCTGGAGGAAGAAATAATGGAAATGCGGAGGATGCTATCAATAAATTTTTAAAAATATTACCTAATTATAAAGAAAAACTAATCAACTAATTATGAAAAAATATAGCTATTTATTTATCTTAATCCTTATCACATCATGCGCTAGCTCCCACCCTGACCTAAGTGAAGGTTTGTACGCTGAACTAAAAACTAATAAAGGAGATATTTTAATAAATTTAAACTACAACGAAACGCCTGTAACGGTAGCAAATTTCGTTTCCTTAAGCGAGGGGAAAAATAAAGAAGTAAGTCCAGAGTATAGTAAGAAAAAATATTACGATGGCTTGATTTTTCACAGAGTCATTACCGATTTCATGATTCAAGGAGGAGATCCACTAGGATCAGGACAAGGAGGGCCAGGTTACAAATTTAAAGATGAGTTTCATAAAGATTTAAACCACGATTCACCTGGTATTTTATCAATGGCCAATGCAGGTCCAAAAACTAACGGTAGTCAATTCTTTATAACACATAAAGAAACTCCATGGTTAAATGGCAAACACTCTGTTTTTGGAAAAGTAATCGAAGGGATGGAAGTAGTCAACTTAATTGCACAAAATGATACAATTAAGAAAGTTTCAATAATAAGAGTTGGAAGAGATGCGAAATCTTTTAAAGCTCCTAAAGTATTTTCTAATCATTTTGCTGAAGATAGTTTAGATATTAAAAAGAAATTAACAATATTAAAAAATACAAAACTAGGAAAGAAAAAAAATCATGCAATTCAAAAATTAAAATCTATTTCCACTAGTTCCGGCTTACAATACATTAAAACATACAAGAGTAATGGTCAAAAAGTAGATCCTAATAAAACTATCATGACTCATTATGCAGTTTACTTTGAAGACGGATCTCTTTTAGACACAAGTATTCTTGAAGTTGCAGAGCAATATGAACTTGTAAATATTCAGAAAAAAAATGCAAATGGTTACGTACCACTTGAATGCAAGGTTGGTCCTAACGATGCTCTTGTAGCTGGCTTTAAAGAGGGTTTGAAGTTGTTAAACGTTGGAGATAAAGCGACAATTTTTCTTCCTTATTACTTAGCTTACGGAGAAACAGGCAGAGGATCGATGATTCCTCCTAAATCAAATCTAATATTTGAAGTTGAAATAATAGAATTAAAATAATTTTTTAAAGGAGTGCTAAAAACAAACATCATTCCTCTTTTTAAAAAACAATTTATACTATTTGTTTTTTTCTTTATAATAATATTTTTAGAGCTAATTAAATTTGATTCTGATTTAATCGAAGACTATTACAGCACTTTCTTATATAAATACAGCTCTAGTGTGTTTTTATATATTTTCGGAAAATTACCTTTCTCAGTTGGGGATATTCTCTATTTATTAACTCCCTTTATTCTCTATTTTAATATTAACAAAGAAGATACTAGAAGGAAAAATATTAAAAATTTATTATGTTTTTTGATGTTAATTTATATAATTTTTCAATTTCAATGGGGATTGAACTACCACAGAATTCCTCTTAAAAATAAATTACTTATTGAACACAACTATAGTACTAAATCTTTAATTAATATAACCGACTTATTTATTAGAAATACAAACAATATACAAGAGGAACTATCTAAAAGTGATACTTTACCCGTTATATATAGTGACAATAATAATGCAATTTATAATGCATCAATAAAAGCTATTCAAACATTAAAAAAGAATAAAGTTCTAAATGAAAACTTTCCATTAGTTAGTCTTAAGAATTCTTTATTCAGTACTCCTCTTTCTTACATGGGGTTTAGCGGATACATCAACCCTTTCACCCTAGAAGCTCATATAAATAAAAACATTCCTAAAATTCAAATCCCAACAACTATATGCCATGAAATTGCACATCAAATGGGTTATTCAGCTGAAAACGAAGCAAATTTTATTGGGATTATTGCCTCAATTGAATCAAAAGATAACTTAGTTAATTACAGCGGAAATATACTTGCACTAAAATATTTATTAAATGAACTATACAAAGTTGACAAAGTGAGTTATAATATCCTTTATTTAAAAATAAATAAGGGAGTTATAAAAAATATACAGGAAGCTAGAAAAGAGTTGGATAAATTTAATAATCCTTTAGAACCCTATTTTAAAAATATTTTTGATTATTTTCTGAAAGCAAACAACCAAGTTGATGGCATAAAAAGCTACAACTTGGTTGTTAATTTATTAGTAAATTATTACACTAGTCCACAATAATTGGCGCGCCAAGTTGATTTAATTTGTTTTCAAAAGCTAAAGTAGAACTATTAAAAACTTGTATTTCGATCTTTAACTTATCCCACATATTTTTAGCTATTTCAAAACTATCCATATGAAGCTTCGTAGGCCCATAAGAGTTACCATAAAACCCTCTTTGAGCAACTGACAACCTATTCATTATTGTAGGGTAATCTTTTTCTCCTATTTCTTTTTTAGATTCATTACCAGAGAATACAGAATCAATACTATTCATAGCTATGTAAAGATCATTCAATTCACTTAGTAAAGAAGAATTATCAGAATCAATTAACTTAATTGCAGTTTCAAAAGAAGATAATTTTTGTTTTGATTTTCTAAACTTATTCATTTTTAATTCTAAACTAGATTGAAAATCAGTTAAATCATTTGTATAAGTATCTAATTTAGATTCTAAAGGATTAATAAGAATATTCTCTCTTATTACATTAATATTGAATTTTTTAGTTTCTGACAACTTAGATAAATTTCCCTTATCATTTTTAAATAATTGAACAGTATACAAACCTGATTTAACAGAAACCGATCCCCTGTTTCCTCTGCCTCTTGAGTTAGTGTTAATAGTTGAAACTATAGGTTTAGTCAAATTCCAAGCAATTCTATTGATTCCTTTTTTAGAGGATCCATCAACCCTAGTAACAAGTTCCCTTTTAGAATCTCTAATTTCTAAAATAATATTTGATTTTTTTTCTGAATTTTCTTTATCTAATTTATCCCATCCCGGAAAAGGAATATTTTTTTTTAATTTATTAAGTTCTTTTTCTGTTTTCTTCCTTTCTCCTTTTAAAGTTTTGGTTGATTCTGGAATATAGTACGAAATAATAGCCCCATATGGTGGATTTTTAGCTGAATAATATGAACTACCCTGACTTGATGTTCCGGCTCTAATTGGATTATATTGAATTGCATCTTTAACATCAAAAAGTATAGTCTCCTTACTATTGATTTTATTGAGTTTTCTTAATGGACTATAATCGTCTAATACATAAAAACCTCTTCCAAAAGTAGCTAATACTAAATCGTTCTCTCTTTTTTGAATAGCAAGATCTCTTATAGATATTGTAGGTAGTCCACTAGAAAACTTAATCCATTTTTCACCTTGATTATTAGAAAAATACAATCCATATTCAGTAGCTAAAAAAAGAAGATTTGGATCTACATGATCTTGAACAATTCTCCAAACCATAGTCTCTTTTGGAATACCTTGAGTAATTGATTTCCATGTTTTTCCTCCATTTAAACTTTTATATAAGTATGGACTGTAATCTCCGAACTTATGATTGTCAAGTGCTACATAAACAATATTTTCATTGTGTAAGTCAGCTTTAATATCATTTACAAACGAAGTTTTAGGAACTTCAGGTAATTTGTCTACCGAAATTGAGTGCCATTCTTTTCCGTTATTTTTTGTTGAATGAATTAACCCATCATCTGTCCCTACATAAATATAGTTTTCATTTAATGGAGACTCGCTTAATGATGTTATAGTGTTATAAGTTGACATAGCATATACGTCCCAAGCAGCATCCCAACTCTGCTGTCTTCCCATGATTGGTAATGACATTCTTTCCTGGTTTAAAGTTAAATCTTTAGATATTGGAGCCCAACTATCTCCCCTATCATCAGATCTCCAAACTCTTTGAGAACCAAAATATAAACGTTTGGAATCATGATTACTAACAAGGATTGGCGAGTCCCAGTTAAACCTTTCGTATGGCTCATCAATTCCAGAGTGAGGTTTGATAAAAACAGCCTCTCCTGTTGTTCTATCTACCCTATGAAGGTTTCCTTGTTGAGATTGCGCATAAACAATATTTGGATTTCCAGGCTCGGTAGCTGGTTGATGACCATCTCCACCAAGAAGAACAAACCAATCACTATTAACTATTCCATTAGATCTAAAGGTACGACTCGGGCCGCCCTGAGAATTATTGTCTTGAGTTCCTCCATATATATTATAAAAAGGTTCTGAATCATCCAAAGCTAATTTATAAAACTGAGTGATTGGTAAATTATTTACAAACTTCCAAGTCTTTGTGTTATCAGAAGATTCATAAATTCCACCATCTGAACCAACTAAAACATAGTTTGGATCATTTTTTTTAAATGTCATTGAATGATTATCTGAGTGTTTACTTCTTTCATTCATTGTATAAAAACTCTTACCACCATCATCTGAAACTTGAACTCTAACATCCATTAAATAAATTTTATCAAAATAATGAGGAGATGCTACAAGTTCTTGATAATAATGAGGGCCTGTTCCTCCAGAAACGGTGTCAGACATTTTACTCCAGCTTTCCCCTCTATCTGAAGACCTATATATAGCACCTTTCTTTCTGTCTAGTTCAATAGCAGCATATAACACATCTGGATTTATTGAAGAGATTGCTAAACCAATTTTACCCATATTTCCTGATGGAAGACCAACAGAAAGCTTGTCCCATGTCTCTCCAGCATCAGTGCTTTTATACAAACTAGTACCTGGTCCTCCTCCAATATAAGCTGCTACATTTCTATGCCTTTGCCAAGTTGCAGCATACATTACTTTTTTATCTCTTGGATCAACTACAATGTCAGTGACTCCGGTCCATTCATCTACAACTAATACATTTTTCCAACTATCTCCTCCGTTAGTAGTTTTATACAACCCTCTTTCTCCACCTGAAGACCAAAGTGGACCTTGAGAAGCAACAAAAACTGTATTGGAATCATCATTATCAATAATAATTTTTGAAATATGTTCTGACTTTTTCAACCCTTTATTAATCCATTTTTTTCCTCCATTATATGAGACATAAACTCCTTTTCCGATACCAACATGTCTTCCCCCTACATTTTCTCCAGTACCCAGCCATATAACACTATTGTTAGTAGGGTCAATACTTATAGATCCGGTTGAGAAAAAAGATTCATTATCAGTTAAAGAGGACCAAGTACTGCCAGAATTTGATGTTTTCCAGACTCCTCCTGAACCAACTGCTACATACCATTCATTTTCGTTTGATGGATTAATTGCAATATCAGCTATTCTTCCAGACATAAAAGCTGGACCAATGCTTCTAAATTTAAGCCCAGAATACAATGAGCTTTCATCAGATTTTTTATCTTGTTTTTTCTGAGAATTAACAGATGGAGATAAAAGCAATAGAGCAATAATATAAGTTAAGTTTTTAAAGTAAGACATAATAAATAAAATTTGGAATTACATAAATATAATTAATAATATCGATTTTTTCATTTTAACTTAGCAGCATGTCTAAAAAAAATAAAAAATTCAGTTCAGTTGAAATTATTGACATTGGCTCTAAAGGTCAATCAATTGCAAAATCTGATGATGGTATAGTCTTAATGGTTAAAAAAGGTGTTCCTGGAGATGTAGTAGATATTGAAACTTACAGAAAGAAAAAAAATTATTATTTAGGAAATATTACTAAATATCATTCCATGTCTAACTTAAGAACTAAGGCAGAGTGTGAACATTTTGGAACATGTGGCGGATGTAAATGGCAAGATGTTACTTATGATGCTCAAAGTGATTTAAAGGCAAAGAAAATTAAACATACTATTCAAAATGTATTTGAAAATTGTAAAATCGAACCAATTATCAAATGTGAAGATCAATATTTTTACAGAAATAAATTAGAATTTTCTTTCACTAATAATAGATGGTTAACCAACGAAGAAATTTCTAACTCTGGAACTGATTTAGAAAGAAGAGGAGTTGGTTTTCATATTTCAGGGATGTGGGATAAAGTAGTTGATATAAACAAATGTCACCTTCAAGCTGAGCCATCTAACGAAATCAGAATATCTATTAAAGATTTTGCAATTAAAAATGATATTTCTTTTTACAATTCTAGATTAAAAAAAGGATTGCTTAGAAATTTAATGATTCGAAACACTAGTTTAGGTCAATTCATGGTCATTGTTCAGTTTTATGAAAATGATTTAAAAAACATAGAGTTAATTTTAAATCATTTAAAAAACAATTTTAAACAATTAAGTTCTATTCAGTTTATTATAAACAGTAAGGATAATGACTCTTTTTATGACCAAAAGATTAATTTATTTTCTGGCACAAAATACATTGAAGAAACGATCGGAGAATTAAAGTTTAAAATTTTTCCTAAATCATTTTTTCAAACAAACATAAAACAGACAATTAAGCTTTATGAAGTTGTTAGAGATTTAGCTAATCTAAATGGAAATGAAATAGTTTACGATCTATACTCTGGTTTAGGCACAATAACTCAGTTTTTGGCTAAAAAAGCAAAAAAAATTATTGGAATAGAGAGCATTGGTGAAGCTGTCACTTCTGCTAGAGAGAGCTCTATTTATAACAAAATAAATAATGTAGAATACGAGGTTGGAGATATGAGAAAAATATTTACATCTGATTTTATATCAACTCATGGAAATCCTGATGTAATTATCACAGACCCCCCTAGGGAGGGAATGCATAAAGATGTTATTAAAGAAATTTTAAAGTTAGACACTAGAGTAATTGTTTACGTAAGCTGTAATCCATCTACCCAATGTAGAGACTTGGAATTATTGAAAATAAAATATGATATTTTCAACGTACAACCTGTAGACATGTTCCCTCATACTGATCATGTCGAAAATGTTGTACTTTTAAAGCTAAACAAATCACTTTAATAAATTGAAAAAAAATATAATCTTTTTAATTCTTAGTTACTTTATCATCTCATGTGAGCCAGATGATATTTGCCTAGTATCACTTCCTGATACTCCAAAACTTATTATTGGTTTTTTTGACGAATCTAATGGGTTAAAAAAGGAGGTAACTAATCTTAAAATTCAGGGTCTAGATAATGATGAATTTTATTTTTTTGAAACTACCGACTCTATCTCCATTTCTTTAAAAAATATAGAAAAGATAACCAGCTATTTCTTTACAAAAGATTTTGATAAAAATTCTGGAATCAGTAGTAATGATGATCATATTCTTTTCAACTACCAATACAACCATATGTTTGTTAGCAGAGCTTGTGGCTATGTTTCCAATTACGACCTAAATCAAATAGTTATTGAAAGTGATAGTCAAAATTGGATTACTAAAACAGAAATAACAAACTCAGCAGTTAAAGACGAAAAAGCAGTACATGTTAAAATATTTCATTAGCACATTATTACTAATAAATTGTCTGAAGGCTATTTCTCAAGAAAACAAGTCAATAGACACTATTCCTGTAAAAACAAAATATGGATTAAAAATTGGAATTGATATTAGCAAACAAATTAGAATGCTCACTGAACCTGACTACAAAGGTTTAGTCCTTATGGGAGATTACAGAGTTCTAGATAAACTTTTTTTAGTTGCAGAATTCGGAAATGAAGAAAAAAGAGTAACGAATGAGGTCTTAGATTTTAAAACTGATGGCTCATTTTTAAAAATGGGAATAAATTATAATGTTTACAACAACCCCAAAGGGTTGAATAACGAAATATATGTTGGTTTTAGGTATGGGTTAGGAGATTTTAATCATAAGTTAAATTCTTATACTATTTATGATTTAGACCAATACTGGAATCAAAACTCAGTGAATGAAAGTTCTGATTTTACAGGATTAAGTGCCAGTTGGATAGAGTTTGTTTTTGGTTTTAAAGCTGAAATAATTAACAATATATTCGTTGGATTAGATCTAAGATTGAATAGATTAATGACTCAAGATGAACCAACGAACTTTAGTAACCTTTATATACCAGGTTTTAATAAAGTCTTAGAAGAAAATAACTTTGGTGTAGGTGTTTCTTATTCAATTTTATATCAAATACCTATTTTTAAAAAATAAAGAGCTGTAGTTATATTTAAATCAAAAAAAATTATTTTTTTTCAAAAACAAGTTTATAAGATAAATCTGCAAAATCATCCATTTTTACAAGCATTAATGAAGGTAATTTTATATTAAAATCAGTTAATACTATAGAGAAAACACCTTCAATATTTACTGTTTTCTCTTTGTTAACATAAGAGGCTTCAAGTTTTTTTCTAATTTTTATTCCATGAAAATCTAACTCTCCATCAAAACTTATAATGTTTTCTGAAATTAATATTTGTTCAGAATAAAACCTTACTTGGGGGTGTTTAAAAACATTTAAAACTCTTAAAGTATTTGAATCTCTATTACTAATCCCACTATCAAATTCAGCAATATTAGCAGACACTGCAATTTTACCTTTATTTTCATCAATAAAAAACACTCCTTTAACATTTTTGTTTATCGCATTCCAATTATGAAGTAAATGTTTAGCATTATATTCAATTGAAGATTTCTCAGAATTTAACATCCACCTATTATTATCCTGTGAGAAACTATTAATCAAAGGAATAATTAACATTAAAAATATTAATATATGTTTTTTCATTTTAAAATTTTATTACTAACACAGCTGTTGCATAACTAGCAAAAGCAGTATACGCTGCAGCTTTATGAATTTTTTTATTTTTGTCTTTATAATAATTAGTAGCAACCATAGCAGAGAAATGAACTGTTGCTAATATTTTGTGAGCTTTTATAGAGTTAAGACCTTTTACTTTTTTATTTACTAGTGGCGGAGGAGCGAATAAAGAAAGTCCAGCTCCAGTAAAATAGCCAATATTAACAATACTTCCCATTGTCTTATGTGTCTTATATAAATCATCTTGACCATTATATAATTTCCCTCCAATAATACCTTGAGCTACCATGGAAGCTAAAGTCAAATAACCTATGACTTGATGAGCAGTAAGCATTGTTTCCCTAATCTTAAGCTCTTTTTGTCTGTTTTCAATATTAAGAGGAGAAATACCTGTTTTCCTAAGCAAGCCTTTCTTTCCCCAAAGTAAACTTTGAGTAAAAATCATTCTTTCAGGAAGTAATTCTATTGGATTTTCATTTTCAGAAATAAGAGCAAAAAGATCTTCTTTCTCTTGAGAATTAATTTCATTTGCACACAAAAGAATAAACAGAATTACAATAAATCTAAATAAAGTTTTTTTCATTTTATCAAATTCTAAATTGTCCAAGCTCTTCCTCCAGTAGCTTCTTCTAAATCAACACAACCTTTTTGTTCACCTGGAATAGGTCTATAGATCAAAACGTTTTTTCCTATATACTCAGATCCCTTAAAAGCAGTGATTGTGAGTTGACGAATTGTATTAATAAAATTAAAAGATAAAGCTTCAATTATAAGATTATTATTTTCTGAATCAGAATCTCTTTTGAATTTATTATAAACCTCTCTCCATTTGTTATGAGAATCAATTTTAGTTTTAAAAAAATACACTAAACTTGATTCCAAATCATTTCTCTCAATGTTTTTTAAATTAATTTTTCCTGATTTTACTAAACAATCTTCTATGAAAGAATCTAGAGATTTTTTTAATAAAACTTGCTCATTTTTATTTGAAACATTATAAATATAAAGATCAATAAATTTAATTAGGTTTAAATCTTTTGAACCAGGAATATCTTCATCTGATGGAATTATTATATCTGTTATTTCAGATACAATATTTACTTGGTTTGAATTAAAAAAAATAGGATTCCAACCTAAATCATTTTTACAACTTTGAAGTAAACTTAATACTGCAGGTGACAGGGTTATGGTACCTAAACTTAATCCTAAATTTTTAAGTGCTTTTCTTCTATTCATCTTAAATGTTTTTTTTCTTTAATTCACTTACTGCATGTTTAACCGCTCTAGCAGTTAAAGCCATATATGTTAGTGATGGATTAACATTTCCTGAAGATGTCATCGCTGAACCATCCGTTACAAATACATTTTTTACAGAATGAATTTGATTGAATTTGTTTAAAACTGATGTCTTAGGATCTCGTCCCATTCGCGCTGTTCCCATTTCATGAATTCCTAAACCTAATGTATATTTTTTATCATATCCTCTAACATTTTTAAAACCAGCTCCTTCTAACATTTCAATTGCTTGTTTTTTCATATCCTTTCGCATGCTTAGCTCATTTTCTCTAATATGAGCATCAAATGTTGTAGTAGGAAGCCCCCATTTATCTTTTTTATCATAATTTAAATACATTTTATTATCATGGTAAGGTAAAGTCTCTCCAAATCCATTTATACCCATAGTCCAATCTCCAGGGGCTAAAATTACTTGTTTTAAATCTTTACCATAAGAAGCTTCAGCAACAGATTCCATCCAATCTCCTCTACTTGCCCCACCCTGATAACCGTAACCTCTTAAAAAGTCTTTTTGATTAGTATCTCCACCTATATTTCTAAATTTTGGAATATATACTCCAGAAGGTCTTCTTCCAGTGTAATATTTATCTTCAAATCCATCATGTTTTCCTCTAGCACCAACCTGAAAATGATGATCCATTAAGTTATGACCTAATTCACCAGAATCATTTCCTAATCCATTTGAAAATCTATTAGATTTTGATTGTAATAATATAGATGTTGATCCGACTGTTGAAGCACAAACAAAAACAACTTTTGCTTTGTATTCATATGTTAATTTAGTTTCTGAATCAATTATTTTTACACCACTTGCTCTTTTTTTATTCTCATCATACATTATTTCATAAACAACAGAGTTCGGTCTCAAAGTCATATTTCCAGTTGCTTCTGCAGCTGGAAGAGTTGAAGAATTACTACTAAAATAAGCTCCGAATGGACAACCTCTTCTACATCGATTTCTATATTGGCATGTCATCCTTCCAAGTCCAGGTTTAGTTCCTTCAGTAATATGAGCTGATCTTCCAATAGTAAGTATTCTATCAGAGTATTTTTTTGAAAGTGAGTTTTTAAACACATCCTCCACACAATTCATCTCCATAGGTTTTAATAATTTTCCATCAGGATATTGATCTAAACCTAAATTTTCTCCAGTAACTCCAATATAATCTTCTACATAATCATACCAAGGAGCTAAATCCTTATATCTAATAGGCCAATCTACAGCCACACCCTCTTTAGCATTTCCTTCAAAGTCAAATTTAGTTAAGCGATGACTTTGTCTTCCCCAAGTTAAAGATCTTCCACCAACATGATATCCTCTAATCCAATCAAAAGGCTTGTCTTCATTGTAAGGATGCTTTATGTCATCAACAAACAAATGTTTTGTAGCTTCTGAATTAACATAGCCGGTTCTACTTTGTTTAGGTTGTCTTTCTTTAATGGTATTAGTTATTTTATCTCCAAAAGGAAAATCCCAATTATCCATATTGGCAGTAGTGTAATCATCTACGTGTTTTAACATTCTTCCTCTTTCTAAAACAAGTGTTTTTAAACCATTCTCACAAAGTTCTTTAGCAGCCCAACCCCCACTAATTCCAGTACCTATAACAATCGCATCAAATTCATTTTCCATATTTAAAATTTGAAATAAATTTATTGATTAATTTTAAAAAGAAATAGGCTATATAGCTCAAAATTTTGAACCATATGACCATCCTTCTCTAGCTGGCTCTTTAATAAAAGCATCTAAATCTGATCTATTAGTAATTTTCATTTTACTTGAATTATAATCAAAATTTGCATTAAATCTTTGGGCTAAGCACCCAAGCAATGCCATTTCAGTTAGCCTTGCGCTATAATCAAAATTTGATAATGGCAAAGTGTCGTTTTTTATAGCATGAACCCATTCATCCACGGGGCCTTCTTCCTTAACTCTAGGTATAGTTTTTTCAGGTGCATTTCTTAAAAATTCTTTCCATTGACTATCCGACATAGCTAGTTTAGGGTCATTAGGTCTCCCACCAGTTATTAAAGTGTTTTTATCTCCAATCATTACCATTCCTCCTCTTGAAAGTTTAGTTTTATCTAGTCCTAATTTATCGAAATCGGGTTTCAGTCCTCCTTCATACCATTTAAGAGTTACTGGAGGCTTTGTTTTTCTTTTACCAAAATGATAAGTAACAATTGATTGTTCAGAAACAAAATTATGTTTTGTCATAGGATCTGGAACATATGCCTCGACCTTACTGGGAATTCCTAAATCTAAAGACCAAAACGGTCCATCTAATGTATGGCAAGCCCAATCTCCAAGCTGGCCATTTCCAAAATCGTAAAAACCTCTCCATGATTTTGGAGCATAAGCACTGTTGAAATCTCTATATTTAGCAGGTCCAAGCCATAAATTCCAATCTAAATAATTAGGAATTAGATGTTTTGGTGGTGGAAATTTTTTTGGCTTTGTCCAATAATGTCCTGGCCTAAAATCAAAAGCTCCTATCCAAGCATGTACCTCTTTCACTTCACCTAGAACACCTGCTTCATACCATTCTTTCATTAACCTTATTCCGTTAGTAGTATGACCTTGATTACCCATTTGAGAAACAATTCCGTAGTATTTTGCAGCTTTTTTTAAAGTTCTTAATTCCCATATATTGTGTGCAAGAGGCTTTTCTACATATACATGTTTTCCTAATTCCATTGCAATCATTGTAGCAGAAAAATGAGTGTGATCTGGAGTACTAATTATAACAGCATCAATCTCCTTATGCATTTCATCAAACATTACTCTAAAATCTTTAAATTTTTTTGCTTTTGGAAACATTTTATAACCTTCAGCAGCTCTATTGTCGTCAACATCACACATAGCAACTATATTTTCATTTTGGACTGAACCCCAATTCGCTCTTCCTCTTCCTCCAACTCCAATTACTGCTATATTTAATTTATTGTTTGCAGAAAAACCGTATAAACCTGGTAGAATAATTAAGCCTGAAGATATGGTAGATGCAGATTTAATAAATGACCTCCTTGAAGTGTTTCTCATTTTTAATTTTTAATAATTGGTAAAGTAATGGATGATAAATATTTTTTTGAGTGATAAATTGTGTTGTTAGCTATAATAGATTCCGTTTCATTATAATTATCTCCTCCAGTATTTAGGTTTCTAGCAAATCTAGGAAAATTACTACTTGAAATTTCTATTCTTATTTTATGACCCTTTTTAAAATAATTGCTAGTAGACATAGGCGTCATATTGACCTTATAAACTTTATCTTTTTCCATGAACACTTCTTTATCATAACCCTCTCTATATCTAACTCTTTGAATAGTTTCGTCTAAATTATACGCTCTACCATCTGGATAAACATCAATTATTTTAATAGTAATATCAGTATCCTTAACATCTGAAGAAAGATATAAAGTAGAGTTTATAAATCCTGAAATTTCCATCCCATCTTTTAGCGAATCAGTTGTATAAACTAAAATATTTTCGTTTAACTCCATTTCTTTTTGATCAAATGCTCCTCCTTGAATTGCATTACCTGAACAACACACTCCTCCTCCATTAGACTTGATCGGATTCATTGGATCATATGTAAACGAATCTTTATTATTTACTATTTTTCTTTTTAAAGAAGTTAGTGCTCCATCTCCATTTAAAGTATTAGCATTGCCATTACTGCTTA
>Ga0209711_10000366_pt1 | contig 45992 bp, 42 predicted proteins | sample ArcticOcean_MG_C_7_FD_187441 | JGI IMG/M metagenome (GOLD analysis project Ga0209711, IMG submission 187441) | Marine microbial communities from western Arctic Ocean - ArcticOcean_MG_CB11_88 (SPAdes) (version 2) | ecosystem: Environmental > Aquatic > Marine > Oceanic | place: Arctic Ocean... | reverse complement strand
CGTCATCATGATTCTTGAATCCATGAAAATGGAGATCCCGATCGAGTCGCCGGTCGCGGGAACCCTGGTTGAATTGTTGGTAGCGGAAGAAGACAGTGTTGATGAAGATCAGATCGTTGCGGTTATTGAAAGCAGTTAGAGAGAGCAGTTAGAGAGAGCAGCCCAGTGATCGATGGGTGTGCATCCGGGCCACCATTGGCCCGGACAGACAATCTTTATCAGTCAAACATGATGATATGACGTGCTTCTTCTCCGGTTTTAAGGGCATTCAGCGCATCGTTCACATCGTGTAACTTGATGTGTTTAGAAATCATCTGGTCTAGGTGCAATTTGCCGTTAAGGTAAAAGTCAACAAAGCGCGGCATGTCGACCCTGAACCTGTTTGAGCCCATGTTGGATCCTTGAATCTTTTTCTCTGCTAGAAAATCCGCCCCGTGTAGTTCCACCATGGTGCCTACTGGGATCATTCCAATGACGGTGGCAGTGCCGCCCGGGCATAACATTTTCCATGCCTGTTCTGTCGTTGCCTTCAGTCCGATGGCCTCGAATGTGTAGTGACATCCGCCCTGGGTCAGCTCCCTGACCTCACCGACAGCGTCGACCTTGCCTGGATTAATGGTATGGGTGGCACCCAGTGCTTTCGCTATTTCAAGTTTGGAATCAACCATATCGACGGCAATAATCATTCCCGCCCCTGCTATGGCGGCGCCGTTGATGGCCGCAAGGCCTACGCCCCCGCATCCAATCACGGCTACCTTTGAACCCGGCTCTACCCCGGCGGTGTGAAACACGGCGCCGACGCCTGTCGTCGTAGAGCAACCAATCAGCGCGGCGCGGTCCATTGGCATGTCCTCACGCATTTTTACCAACGCGTGCTCGTGAATGAGCATGAGTTCTGCAAACGAAGACAGGTTAAGAAACTGGTGAATTGACTCATCGCCTTTATGAAGCCTTGGTTCATCTTCGGCGTCCCTGGAAACTTCCGGGCTTTGGCACAGTGAGAGGTGCCCCGTAACACAATGTTCACAGTGACCGCAGAAAGCGGACAGGCAGGTAATGACATGGTCGCCTTTTTTAACGTAAGTGACATCCGAACCGACTTCTTCCACAATACCGGCGCTTTCGTGGCCAAGGATCGTTGGTAATGCGTAGGGATATGAGCCGTCCATAAAGTGGAGGTCACTGTGGCAAACACCAGCAGCGACAGGCCTTACTAGTACCTCTCTGGGACCTGGTTTGGAAATTTGTACCTCTTCAATTTCAAGCGGTTGGTTTGGTGCTCGTAATACTGCTGCTTTCATGGAGTTCTCACTGCTACTATTCGCGAAAGCTAAAACTATCACGAAATTCAGACGGATTGCTATTTCAGACGATGACTAAATTGACCTACATAGCGCTGGGCTCTAATTTGGGCAACCAGGAGGTGAATTTGCGCCTGGCGGCAGCGGAGTTGCAAAAGATTTCAACGAGTCCCCTGGTGGCTTCGTCTATCTGGTGGAGTACCCCGGAAGGGTTTGATGAAGATGTTGCAGCGTTCTGCAATGCCGTGGTGTCCCTTGAGGTAGAGATAGCGGCGGACGCGCTGCTGGTTCGCCTCAAGAAGATTGAGCAGAAATTGGGGAGAGCCAGGAGTGAAGGGGGGCCCTATCTGTCCAGGACTATCGATCTCGATATTATCGATTATGACTCAAGGGTGCTCAAGACTAAGGTGTTGGAATTGCCGCACCCCAGGGCCGTGTCAAGACGGTTTGTTCTTTTGCCGTTACAGGAAGTCTCTCCGGGGTATCATTTCCCAGGGGTTGAACATGACCTGGACACGCTCATTCAAATGGCGCCAGAAAACCCGATGCAAAAATCTATTTCCCTGAGCCCTTTGGGGTAAACGCGCTAACAGGGAAAGTCGCAATATTAGCGCCGCTTGGCGCATCACTAATTGACCCGACACCTTCTTTGGCAACTTCATCTATTCTGACGATGGAGTGCATGGGTAGATAGCTTCGACTGACCCCCTCAAATTCTGCTTTTAATTTTTCTTCGCTGGGGTCGACCAGAACGCCAGAACGCTCACCAAAGACCAGTTCTTCTATTTCGATAAATCCATAGAGGTCAGATTGGTAGATCTGTCGGGCGTAGATTTCATAAATCTGTCCCTGATTGAAGAAGATAATCTTGTAAATAGGGGTGCTGGGCATTAGCGGTTATCCAAGTTAACGATGCAGTTTTCTTTTTCTAGGGGGTCTTGTCAACCAAACAGACGCGAACAACCCATGAATCTCTTAAAATTGGGGTATTAACCTGAAATTTCAAGGCTATAATGACGCGCCCCACTACTCGGTACCACTAACGCTAAATGGCTAAAGTATTTATCAAGACGCACGGCTGCCAGATGAATGAGTACGACTCTTCGAAGATGGTGGATCTGTTGAGTGAATCCCAAGGTTATGAGCTGACCGACGATGAAACCGAGGCGGATTTGTTGTTATTAAACACCTGCTCGATAAGGGAAAAAGCTCAAGATAAGGTGTTTCATCAACTGGGCCGTTGGCGCAAGTTGAAGGTAAAGAATCCAGCGTTGAAAATTGGTGTTGGCGGATGCGTCGCCAGTCAGGAAGGTGAAGCGATTATTGGCCGCGCGCCGTTTGTAGACGTGATTTTTGGTCCGCAGACGTTGCACAGGTTACCGGAGCTGATCGCTTTAGCCGGTTCGACCAAAAAACCGCAGGTTGATATTAGCTTTCCAGAGATCGAGAAATTTGACTGTTTGCCGGAACCGTCTGTAGATGGCCCTAGCGCTTTCGTCTCTATTATGGAGGGCTGTAGTAAGTACTGCAGCTTTTGTGTGGTGCCTTACACCCGTGGTGAGGAGGTAAGCCGGCCCCTGATGGACGTCCTCAGAGAGATAACAAGACTCGCTGAAAAAGGCGTCAGAGAAATCAACCTGCTGGGCCAAAATGTGAATGCCTATAGGGGATCATTGCAGGACGGAGACCAAGTTGCCGACCTTGCTTATTTGATCTCGCTGATGGCAGACATCAAAGGTATTGACCGAATTAGGTATACGACGTCGCATCCTGTGGAGTTCAGTGATTCACTCATTGATGTCTACGCAGAGGTTCCTGCACTGGTGAACCATCTGCACCTGCCAGTTCAAAGCGGTTCTGACCGGATCCTTGCGAAAATGAAACGGGGTTATACTGTCCTCGAATACAAGTCCCGGATCAGGAAGTTACGTAAGCTGCGGCCTGGTATTAGTCTGTCCAGCGACTTTATCATCGGATTTCCCGGCGAAACCGAGGCCGATTTTGAGGCCACCATGAAGCTCATTGAAGAAGTTGGTTTCGACCAGTCCTTCAGTTTCATCTATAGTGCGCGGCCTGGTACGCCCGCTGCGGATTTACCAGATGACACGCCCATGTCAGTAAAGAAAGAAAGGCTGGCGATTTTACAGGCGCGTCTGGTTGGCCAGGCGATGAGGATTAGTGAGTCTATGGTTGGCGGGGTGGAGAGAATCCTGGTCACAGGTCTTTCAAGGAAGGACCCCGGACAGCTTCAGGGAAGAACCGAAAATAATCGAGTGGTTAATTTTGTCTCATCTAATCACGCTCTAATTGGTGGTTTTGCGGATGTTGAAGTTGGTGAAGCCCTGCCCAATTCGTTGCGTGGACGACTCATTGATTGAGCGTTTGATTGAATTCACCCTGCCTGACTCGAAGGTACAAGCTAGCTAACCCGAAGCAACTCATTATGACTGTACAAAACCCTGAACCCCTCCATGTCACTTTGGAGCCGAATGATTCAAGTCAACTTTCCGCCCTGTGTGGGCCGCTTAATACACACCTGAAGCAGATTGAAAAACGTCTCGGAATAACCATCAATAACCGTGGTAATGATTTTCAGTTGGTGGGTGATAGCGATGTGGCTCGCGCCGCGGGCGAGTTGTTGAAGCAGCTTTATCGGGAGGTCGCAGATGGTGACAAACTGACGCCAGAAGTTGTGCACCTTTTTCTGCAGGAATCCGGTGTAGAGGCACTGCTCGATCCCGACGCAGAAGACCAAAATCTGATACGCACCAGAAAGAAAAGTATAAAGCCAAGAGGTGGTAACCAGATTCGGTATGTCGACGCGATTCGAGGCAGCGATATTAATTTTGGGATTGGCCCTGCTGGAACCGGTAAAACTTATCTGGCGGTTGCCTGCGCGGTAGAGGCGCTGGAGCAGGAAAGCATCAGAAGGATCCTTTTGGTTCGGCCCGCGGTAGAGGCAGGCGAAAAACTAGGGTTCTTGCCTGGCGACCTCGCCCAAAAGATTGACCCGTACCTCAGGCCGCTTTACGACGCGCTCTATGAGTTGCTGGGTTTTGAGAAGGTAGAGAAGTTGATTGAGCGTAACGTCATTGAAGTAGCGCCCCTTGCGTTTATGAGAGGCCGAACGCTAAATGACTCCTTTATTATTCTTGATGAAAGCCAGAATACGACGGCGGAGCAAATGAAGATGTTTCTTACTCGTATTGGTTTTGGTTCCACCGTAGTGATAACTGGGGATATTACCCAGATTGATTTGCCAGTGAAGACATTGTCTGGGCTTAAACATGCCCTGGTAGTGCTCGATGAAGTGAAGGGGATCTCGTTCACCCACTTCGGTGTGAAAGACGTGGTAAGGCATCCTTTGGTGCAAAGGATAGTGGAAGCCTATGGTAAGTTCGAAGACAACCAAGACCGCAGATAGTCTCGTGCACGAGGTGGGTGTTTCCAGAAGCGCAGAGAGGCTTCCAGGGGAACCCGATGAAGGGCAGTTATCACGCTGGCTTGAATTTGTGCTTGATTGTCTTAATCGCCAACCCTCCGAAGTTTCAGTCCGTATCGTTGATGAACAGGAAATCACATCGCTCAATGCGCAATATCGGGGGCTGGAAAAGGCGACCAATGTACTTTCGTTTCCGGCGGGGATATCCGTCGACGAAGTCGAAGTTTTAGGTGATATTGTGATCTGCAGTAAGGTGGTCAAGCTCGAATCAGACCAGTATGGTAGGAGTTTTACGGATCGTTACGCTCACATGTTGATTCATGGTTTACTACATCTATTAGGTTACGATCACATGGAAGAGGCACCACGAGTTCGGATGGAACAATTAGAGACAGACTTGTTATTGAGGCTAGGCATGGGTAATCCTTATGAATGATCAGGACGGTTCAAAATCCTGGTTAGAAAAACTTTCCCTGGCGCTGAATAGCGAGCCCAGTTCCCGCTCAGAGTTGTTGGAATTGCTCCGGTCCGCCCAACAACGTGAGTTACTTGATAGTGAAGCGCTCAGTATTATTGAGGGAGCGCTCTCCGTTCGTGATATGCAGGTTCGGGAGGTTATGATTCCTCGAGCCCAGGTGGTTTTTGTTCGCCTTGACCAGGATCCTGAGGAATTTCTTCCTCTGGTGATAGCCAGCGGCCACTCTCGATTTCCGGTCATTGGTGAAAACCAGGACGAGATAGTAGGTATCCTGCTGGCCAAAGACCTGCTTCCGCTTGCGCAAAAAAACAGTAAACAAAAGTTCAATCTGCGCGATGGTCTTAGACCACCAACTTCTATCCCCGAAAGCAAGCGATTGGATGTGTTGTTGCAGGAGTTTCGCGCTACCCGTAATCACCTCGCCGTTGTCTATGACGAGTACGGTGGGATAAGTGGCATCGTGACGATTGAAGATGTTCTGGAGCAGATAGTCGGTGATATAGAAGATGAGTATGATTTCGAGGAAGAGGGCTTTATCAACAAGCACACCAATGGCTCTTATACGATTAAGGCGCTAACGCCGATTGAAGATTTTAATGAACGATTTGAGACCCAGTTTAGTGATGAAGAGTTCGACACGATTGGTGGTCTTGTCACGAATTGTTTCGGTCATTTACCAAAACGGGATGAGCAGGTGTCTGTGGAAGACTTTAATTTCAAAGTCCTGAATGCCGACGGTCGGCGGGTCCATCTTCTGCAAATGACCAAGTCGAACTAGCCGTGGCGGGCTCGAAGCCCTTTAGTCGGCGCGACATTATTCTGGATGTTATCGCCCTGCTAGGCGGTGCATTATTTTCCCTTAGTCTTTCCCCTCTCGATTTTTGGCCGCTGGCTTTCTTATCTCCCATTGCCCTGTATGCCGTAACTCGTGTTGGCTCCGTCAGGCGAACTATTCTTCGTTTTTATCTCTATAACGTAGGCCTCTTTGGCGTTGGTGTGTCCTGGATATTTGTACCGATAAATGAATACGGTAATGCATCCGTGCCCCTTTCCGGGATTCTGGTTCTACTCTTTGTCCTATCTTATTCACTGACCTGTGTGCTGCAGGCGGTTCTGTATGCCCGTTACTTTAAAAGGCAGGGTCTGTTGGGCGCAGCCTCTTTCTCGGGGCTTTGGGTGTTGCAGGAATGGTTTCGATCCTGGTTCCTCACGGGATTCCCGTGGTTGTTTGTTGGTTATGGCGCGATGGGCACGCCGCTGGAAAATATTGCACCGGTTGCCGGCGTGTTTGGCGTGAGCCTTGTTGTCGTATTGGTAGGAACGAGTCTGTACCTTGCGGTCGCGCATCGTTCTTGGCAATTGTTGATCCCAGGGTTTGTACTGTTTCTAGTGAGCCTTTCGGCCAGTCATCTTACTTTTACCCGATACGAGCGAACGGTGTCCGTTTCCCTTATTCAGGGAAATATAGACCAGCATTTAAAATGGCAACCGCAAAATCGTGGGCCAATTGTTGACCTGTACAAGCAGGCCAGTGAGACCGAATGGGGCCGTGACCTGGTGGTTTGGCCAGAGGCTGCGATCACGCTGTTTCGTGAGCGAGCGGCTAACGTGCTGGAAGATCTTGATAGACTCGCCGCAATGTCAGGGACTGCCCTTGTTCTTGGCATTCCGGATCGTCATGAATCCGGGGGCTTCCAGAACACCGTGATTGTTTTAGGCAACGGAGAGGGACAATACGTCAAACGCCGACTGGTACCGTTCGGTGAATATGTTCCCCTTGAAGACTATCTCCGCGGCGTCATTGGGCTTTTCAATTTGCCGATGTCGCACAATATGATAGGTCCAGATAAACAGTCGCCGCTGATAGCGGGGGGTAATCGGCTGTCACTTTCAATTTGTTATGAAGTGGTCTATCCAGATTTAGTCAGATCATCCGTTGAATCACCGGATCTGCTGGTGACTGTCAGTAACGATACATGGTTTGGTTCATCTGTTGGGCCATGGCAACATTTTCAGATGGCAAGGATGCGTGCCCTTGAGAATGGTCGCGCCATGATTCGGGCCACCAATAACGGTGTCACAGCGTTGGTGGATTATCGTGGCGTGGTGCAGGCGCGTCTGCCGCAGTTCCAGGCCGGAATCCTGCGCGGAGAGGTCGAGGTTCGGTCCGGGTTAACGCCTTTTAGCCAATTTGGCAGCTACCCTGTTCTTTGTTTCTGCCTGCTTTTGATTGGGATTACCTACCTGCGGCGAGATCAGTGATATGCCCTGCCATTTGCATCCTGTAGAATTCCCGGTTTTTCGGCACATTGACTTTTCATTTGGGAAGGGTGTATTCAGCGCTGAGCTAAAAAAAGGCCTTTGAGCGAACGTAAGCATCATAATAATCACAAGCATTAGTGAACATAGACAGAGCCATGAGCGAAGATAATTACAGCCATACCGACATTGAAAGAAAAGTTCAGAAGCACTGGGCCGACAACGGCAGCTTTGAGGTCACTGAGAACAGTGACAAGCCCAAGTTCTATTGCCTGTCGATGTTTCCCTATCCAAGTGGCCAGTTGCACATGGGGCACGTTCGAACCTATACGCTGGGCGATGTGATTGGTCGATTCCAGCGACTCAAGGGCAAGAATGTGCTGCAGCCAATGGGCTGGGATGCGTTTGGGCTACCCGCAGAAAATGCGGCAATTAAGCGAAACATTCCGCCTGCGAAGTGGACCTATCAGAACATTGCGCATATGCGGGCCCAGATGAAGGCACTTGGGTTTGCCTTTGACTGGAGTCGAGAGTTCGAAACCTGCGACCCGCAATACTACAAATGGGAGCAATGGTTCTTTACACGCCTGTTTCGAAAAGGCCTCGTTTATAAGAAAGCAGCTTTCGTCAACTGGGATCCGGTTGACCAGACCGTCCTTGCAAACGAACAGGTCATTAACGGTCGCGGTTGGCGCTCTGATGCGCTGGTTGAAAGACGCGAACTAGCGCAGTGGTTTGTGAAGATCACGGACTACGCCGAAGAGTTACTTGAAGATCTGGATAAGCTTCCTGGCTGGCCTGACAAAATCAAGACAATGCAGCGCAACTGGATTGGGCGGTCTGAAGGCGTAGAAATTAAATTTCAATTAGATGCTGTTGAGTCTGTCTCGGTCTATACCACGCGTCCTGACACCCTGATGGGTGTGACTTATCTTGCGGTAGCACCCCAGCACCCCCTGGCGGTATCAGCAGCCAGTAGTAACCCCAAACTTCAGACATTTCTTGATGGCTGCAACCAAACTAAAGTTGCAGAAGCGGACATGGCGAAGCAGGAAAAGCAGGGCATGCCCACGGGCCGAAATGTCATCCATCCCATAACGGGTGAGCCTGTGCCTGTCTGGGTCGCTAATTTTGTCTTGATGGAATACGGTTCCGGTGCCGTCATGTCAGTACCGGGGCATGACCAGCGGGATTGGGAGTTTGCCAAGAAATACGGCCTGCCAATCAAACAGGTCATAGCGCCAGGTGAAGGTAGCCAGGCAGACTGTAACCTGGATCTGGAAGCGTTTACTGAGCGTGGTGTGCTGGTGAACTCTGGTGAATATGACGGGTTGAAATTCGATCAGGCTTTCAAGACGATTGCCCAGGCGCTGGTTGAGAAGAATTGTGGCGAAAGACAAACCAACTATCGTTTGCGTGATTGGGGGGTTTCGCGGCAACGCTACTGGGGTTGCCCGATTCCTATTATTAACTGTGATAAGTGTGGCGCGGTTCCTGTGCCCGATAAAGACCTGCCGGTAGTGCTACCGACGGACGTAGAGTTTGAGGGCGTTGGGTCTCCTATCAAAAAAATGAAGGACTGGTACCAGACGAGCTGCCCTAATTGTGGGTCTGTTGCTATTCGAGAGACTGATACATTTGACACGTTTATGGAATCTTCCTGGTACTACGCCAGGTTCGCGAGTCATAACCACAGTGAGGGCATGCTTGACGATCGCGCCAAGTACTGGACGTCAGTGGATCACTATGTTGGTGGAGAAGAACACGCGATCCTTCATCTTCTGTATGCAAGATTCTTTCATAAGGTGATGCGTGATGAGGGTCTGGTCGAATCAGATGAACCCTTCGAAAAGCTTTTGGCGCTGGGAATGGTGCTCCAGGGCGGAACCAAGATGTCCAAGTCAGCCGGCGATGCCGGTGATCCACAACTTTTAATGGACCGGTTTGGTGCCGACGCGGTGAGGATGGCGATGATGTTCGCGGCGCCGCCTGAACAATCCTTTGAATGGTCAGAAAATGGCGTTGAGTCAGCCAACAAGTGGCTTAGAACCAGACTTTGGAATACGGTCGTCGATCATCTTTCGGGTGGAGCGATGCCACCACTGGATATTGCTTCACTGTCGAGCGAACAAAAAGACCTTCGCCGGGCGGTGCACGAAACGCTGGCAAAGTGTGAAGATGACTTTGGTCGCCGGTTGGCGTTCAACACGGTCGTGGCTGCCGTTATGTCACTGATGAATCAGGTCGCTAAATTTGAGGATAGTTCAGGCCAGGGTCGAGCAGTCGTCCATGAAGCCCTGACCGCGGCGGTGCTGATCATGTCACCGATCACCCCTCATATTTGTCATGCGCTTTGGCGCATGTTGGGGCTTGGGGATATTGAGATTGCTGACTGGCTGGCCGTGGACGAAAGCGCGTTAGAGAAGTCAGTGATTGAACTTGCTGTGCAGGTAAACGGTAAACTGCGCGGAAAAGTTGAACTCTCACCGGATGCAGATCAAGATGAGGCCACGAGGGTTGCCAGGTTGCAGGATAATGTTGAAAAGTTTCTTATTGACAAAACGATTAGAAAAACCATCTACGTACCGAACAAGATCCTGAATTTTGTGGTTTCTTGAAAGTGTAGTCAGATATGTTGTGTTGGCGACCCTGCTAGGGGTTGCTGGTTGCGGTTTCCAGCTTCGCGGCACCGAAGTTGGCGGTGTTGAGGTGTTGAATATCGTTGGTGCCACGGTCGCACCGCTCAGTTCAAGAGCCTTCAGGCAAGCCCTCGAAGATAGAGATATTCAGATCGTGCCGGCGGGCGCTGGCGTTATTTCAGTTCATCTGCTCGATGAGCGATCCGATCGCAGGTCGGTGGCAACCACGGATTTGTTTAACGCGGCAGAATATGAACTCCGGCTTGAGCTTGATGTATCTATTTCCCGGGGCGGAAGCTTCTTGCTTGAAGACGCCACCCTGGTTGCCCAGCGAGTCTACGCTGTCGATTCGAACAATCTTTCCGCCAGTTACGAAGAACAGGCCCAGCTATTGTCTGATATGAGGGTTAACTTGGCTAAGCAGTTAATTCGTCGGGTCAATTTCCTCGCCGGGCCCGCGCCTTGATACGGTGAAGATCTACGCTAACAAGCTGGTTGAAACATTAAAGCAGAAAAGTTTGCGAAGCTTCATTGTCAGTGGCGATGAGCCGCTTCTCGTTCAGGAAAGCTGTGATCTCGTTCGCCGTGGACTCAAAGCGCAGGGCTTTGTTGAACGGGACCTTTTCTATGCAGAATCCGGCTTCGACTGGAACAGCCTGTTATACAGCAGTAACAGCATGTCTTTGTTCTCTGAGAAAAAGTTGATCGAGGTTCGTTTGCCGACAGGCAAGCCGGGTGATGCGGGGGGTAAGGTTTTGACCGAATTAGTGTCGAGTTTGTCCGAAGATAACGCTCTGCTGCTGGTACTGCCGCGCACGGATCAGTCAACACAGCGAACAAAATGGTTCAAGAGTGTTGAAGCGGCGGCTGGATTTGTTCAGGTCTGGCCAATCGAGGCAAAGGAGTTGCCCAGGTGGTTGGAAAATAGGTTTCGTCAGGCTGGATTAAAAGTGACCCGGGATGCCGTGCGGGTGATGGCGCAGCGGACTGAAGGCAATCTTTTGGCTTCAGTGCAGGAAATTGAGCGCCTTAAACTCATTGTTGGTGAGCGAGAAGTTACTGTCGATGATGTCAGCGTAGGCGTTGCAGACAGCGCCCGTTACGATGTCTTTAAACTTATTGATGCTGGGTTGGCAGGTGACATAAATCGCTGCGTTCGAATGACGACGGGGCTTAAGGCTGAAGGCGTAGAACCGCTATTTATCGTTAACATGTTGGTGCGCGAAATCAGGTCAATGGAGAGCATTAAAACGGCGATCAATCAGGGCGCTGGTCAGCGAGAAGTCTTTAAGAAGGCCCGGGTGTGGGACAAACGAGTTCCATTGGTCACAAAATGCCTGGATCGACACGATTCGCAGTCACTTCAGGAGATGCTGCTGCAATTGGGGTCAGTAGATCGAGCTGTAAAAGGGCTGGAGTCCGGCGACCCATGGCGAAAGTTGCAGGATGTCGTATTTAGGCTTGCAGGGCTCCGTCTTTGAATCAAGCACCGGCCTGTCACATGTTTTACTATCAGGGGTTTTATCATCAGGCCTGATGCTCAGGTATGTTGCTATTCGTCTGGGCTTGTCATTGGTATGCCTTGTATCTGGCAATAGGTTAGGACTTTTTAGCTGCCTGTCTGGTGGTGAATGTCTGATGGTTGAATAGCATTTATGCCCTAATAACGCTATTCTTTGACCCTCCCACGGCAGCGCTATTGACCATCTATTGGTTGATCGAGTCGTAGGGTGAAGGTACCACAGACGGCTTCGATCGACGAAAAAGGGTCGATCAGAAGGGGTGGAATAAAACACTAGGATTCAATAGTTAGGTATAGCAGTGATGGCAGAAAAGCTCGGTGCATTGGAGGGGGATGGTATCCCTGATACCCAAGTTAGCGTAAGGGAAGTTTTTGGAATGGATGTGGATTTGCAGGTGCCTGCATTCTCGCAAACGTCTGAACATGTCCCTGCAATTGATAAAAGTTACCTGTTCGACCACGAGACCACGTTAGCAATTCTGGCTGGGTTCTCGCATAACCGTAGATGCATGATTCAGGGTTATCATGGAACTGGTAAATCGACGCACATTGAACAGGTTGCGGCTCGGTTGAACTGGCCTTGTATCAGGATCAACCTTGACAGTCACGTCAGCAGAATAGACCTTGTGGGCAAGGATGCGATTGTCCTGAAGGATGGCAAGCAGATCACGGAGTTCAAAGAGGGATTACTCCCTTGGGCATTGCAAAGAGGCTGTGCACTTGTCTTTGACGAGTATGATGCCGGGCGCCCCGATGTCATGTTTGTCATTCAGCGGGTACTGGAAGTGGAAGGTAAGCTCACGCTGCTTGATCAAAGCAAAGTAATATCGCCACATAAGTCTTTCCGAATGTTCGCAACGACAAACACCATTGGTCTGGGCGACCCCTCGGGGCTCTACCATGGCACGCAGCAAATCAACCAAGGTCAGATGGACCGGTGGAATATCGTCACGACCTTGAACTATCTGGATCGTGAAAAGGAAACCGATATCGTTGTTTCTAAGTTGCCGGATCTTGATCGCTGGACGGTCGCTAATATGGTGTCAGTCGCGAATCTTACGAGACAGGGCTTTATGAATGGCGACATTTCTATTGTCATGTCTCCTCGTACTGTCATCATGTGGGCAGAAAATGCCAAAATCTTCAATGATTATGGTTTCGCCTTCCGATTGACGTTTCTTAACAAGTGCGATGAAACTGAACGTGCAATCGTTGCTGAATATTACCAGCGATGTATGGGTGACGAGTTACCGGAATCCAGTGCCAACGTGGTACTCGCCTAAGGTTGTAATGTGATTACCGATGATTCAATGGAGGGGTTCAAGCAAGCCCTCACCTCCACGATGCGCGCCATCTCTGGTAACGAAGAGCTGCAGGTAAGTTTCGGCCGTGGTAAGCCATACCTGCAAGGTAATCGTGCGCGAATACCTGTGCCAGATGGTGGCATGACGACTGAGCAATTAGCTTCGCTGCGAGGAAATGCAGACAGGTTTGCTCTTCAAACGCGATTCCACGATGACGACATGCATCGTAAAAGCCGCCCCATTACCGGCATTTCACAAGAAATCTACGACAGTGTCGAAGATGCTCGGATCGCCTGCATTGGTAGTTACTTAATGAAAGGTGTGGGCGACAATCTGCATGCGCAGTTACTGGAGCATTGCACGAATCAGGGGTTCCAGCAGGTAGAAAGCCAAAGCCAGGCACCATTGGGTGAAGCACTCGGCATGTTGATTCGCGAAAAAGTCACTGGAAGGAAGCCGCCCGTCGGTGGTGATGTGGTGCTTGATCTGTGGCGAGATCATCTTGAATATGTATTAAGTGACGATTTGTTGGATCTAGAGAGCTTGATGTTTGATCAAGAAGCTTTTACCCGACTTGCGAGGAAAATGATTTCAGACCTTGGTTTATCTGACGAATATGGTGAAGACCAGTCCGATGGTGAGTCCGAGGAACAGAACAACGAAGAAGAGGACACACAGCCCGAGTCCGGGGACGAGGCGGCCGAGCAGGACATGAGTGGCGATTCGGATCTGGCAGATGCGATCGAGGGTGAGGTCCCTGTAGATATGGACGCTATGGAAATGGCGGAAATGGAAGGCGATGAAGATGATGCTGGTTCTCCACCGGATATGGCCGGCGAACAGAACTGGCTTCGCCCCAAGGTGAATACCTACAAATCGTTTACCGATCAGTTTGATGAAACCGTGGTGGCCGGGGAGCTTTGTGATCCTGTTGAACTGGAGCGGTTGAGAGGTGTACTGGACAAGCACCTGCAGAACTCCCAGGTCATAATTGGGAAGCTGGCGAACCGTCTGCAACGTAAGTTAATGGCCCAGCAGAATCGAACATGGGAGTTCGATCTTGAAGAAGGCATGTTGGATACGTCGCGACTCACCAATGTTATTACTGACCCTTTTCATCCGTTGGCGTTCAAGCAAGAAAAAGACATGAAGTTCAGGGATACGGTGGTCTCTCTGTTAATTGATAGCTCTGGGTCCATGCGAGGCAGATCGATTACCATCGCAGCGATGTGCGCAGACATTCTGGGGCGCACCCTGGAACGTTGTTCGGTGAAAGTAGAAATTCTGGGGTTTACGACGCGCGCATGGCGTGGTGGCCAGTCCCGTGAGCTTTGGTTACAGCAAGGCAAGACGGCACAGCCAGGACGTTTAAACGATTTGCGGCACATTATTTATAAGGGCGCGGATATGCCCTGGCGTCGGGCACGCACTAATCTTGGCCTAATGATGAGAGAAGAACTGCTTAAGGAGAACATCGACGGCGAGGCGCTGCTGTGGGCTCATAATCGAATAGTAGGACGACCGGAAGATCGGAAGATCTTGATGGTGATCTCCGATGGATTGCCGGTCGACAATTCTACCTTGCTGGTTAACCCAAGTAATTATCTTGAGCAGCATTTGAAATATGCCATTGACCAGATTGAAAACCAGTCAGCGGTTGAACTCGTGGCAATTGGAATCGGGCACGATGTCACTCACCATTACCATCGAGCGGTGACCATCACTGACGCGGAGCAACTTGGTGATGCGATGACGGAACAGCTTGTTGATCTGTTTGACGAAGAGTCCAACAAGAAGAACCGGCCGGTGACATCGAATGTCACCTAAGGATAATCGTCTGCCTTTGCTGACGCTGCTTGAAAATTACCTAAAGGCCTGCCCCGCCGAATCTGAGATGACTTCTCGCTACATCGCTTTTGTGGGCGAAAATAAGGATTGTTTTGAAAGATCCTTGTCCATCGGACATGTCACCGGGTCTGCTTTTATTATCGACAATGCTTGCAAGCAGGCTTTGCTGACGCATCACAAAAAGCTGGATCGCTGGCTCCAGCCTGGCGGTCATGCTGATGGGGATCCCGATGTGGCAGCGGTTAGCCTAAAGGAAGCCGAAGAAGAATCTGGCCTTGAAGCCATTAGTTTTTATATGCCTGAATTACTGGATGTTGATATTCATAGAATTCCTGCCCGAAAAGAAGAGCCAGAGCATTTTCACTACGATTGCCGCTTCCTGCTTCGCTCCAGTGGTTCGGACGATTTTATGATCAGCGATGAGTCTAATGATCTTGCTTGGGTGCCGTTTGGTGACATTGTTCAGTACACCAATGAGGAATCTATTCTTCGTATGCTGAAGAAAACGCTTAGAATTCTCTCCTGCTGAGTAAGCGGTATGGCACTCGTGCTTTTGTAAGAGCTCTCGTAAGTGTTCTCGTAAGTGCTCTTGTAAGTGCTCTGATAGGCGCAGTGACGTTAACCCAACTGCGGATTTATTCAAACAGATGGCATGCCACCTGACGAGCGCCGGACAGCGTTATAAGTTCAGGCGTCTCAACCCGGCATCGATCCATCACTTTGGGGCATCGATCGGCGAAACGACAACCTGCTTGTACGTTCACCGGAGAAGTGATCTCGCCAATAATGGGTTTAAACGCACGCCGACGTTCAAGATTGGGGTCCGGTTCAGGGTTCGATTCTACAAGAAATTGTGTGTACGGGTGTTGTGGATCAAAGAATACGTCGTTAGAGGGGCCTACTTCAGCCAGTGACCCCAAGTACATGACCGCCATTCTATCCGAAACATAGCGAACCATTGATAGATCATGAGCGATGAAAAGAAGTGTCAGTCCCATGGACTGCTTAAGTTCGTCGAGCAGGTTGATCACCTGGGCCTGCACTGACACGTCCAGCGCGGAAATAGGCTCGTCACAAACCACAAAACGCGGTTCTATGATCATTGCCCGTGCGATCCCAATCCGTTGTCGTTGACCGCCCGAAAACTCATGCGGATATCTCGACATATGATCAGCACTTAAACCCACTCTCTCCAACCAAAAGGCAACCTTGTCCCGAATCTCTGAGTTTGATTGCTGGCCCTGGATGCCAGGACCTTCGCCGACGATATCTAGCACTGTCATCCGTGGATTCAGAGAAGAATAGGGGTCCTGGAAGATCATTTGCATTTGCTTCGAATAATGCAAGTGGTCCTTAGTTGAAAAGCGCTTTGGTAATCGTTCGCCATCGTAGTACGCCTCTCCCGATGTCTTCGGGTGCAGGCCGATTAGCGCCTTGCCGAACGTAGATTTACCCGAACCGCTTTCGCCAACTAGTCCCAAAATCTCATTTTCATCGATCGTTAACGAGATTCCGTCAACTGCGTGCAGTGTCTGGCCTCTACCGATGGTGAAATGCTTTTTAAGCTTCTCTGTCCTAACCAGCATCTTGATCCTCCAGTTGGTGGAGTTCTTCAATGTTGGGCGCTTTAGCGTGGTGCAGCCAGCACCTGGCTTCATGCGATTCGCTGATTTTGGTCGTAGGCGGTAAGTGTTCTGCGCAGACTGCCATGGCATAAGGACACCGGGCGCAGTATCCACAACCAACCGGTGGCTTGAACAGGTCTGGTGGGCTACCCAGGATCGGTGATAACGACTTATCGCGATCATGGGTATTCGAAGGCATCGCTTGTTTCAAGCCGAGTGTGTAAGGGTGGCTTGATCGATAGAAAATGTCATCGACTGTGCCTGACTCTATGATCTGACCCGCGTACATGACGGCAACACGATCAGCCATACGTGCCACAACTGCCAGGTCGTGGGTGATCAAGATGATCGACATATTCTCTGTTCGTTGTAATTCCAGCATGAGTTCCAGGATCTGCGCCTGGATGGTGACGTCGAGTGCCGTTGTCGGTTCATCGGCGATCAGGATTGCCGGATTGCATGCCAGACTTTGCGCGATCATCGCGCGCTGAAGCATTCCTCCGGAAAATTCAAACGGATACTGTTTTGCGCGTTTTGGGGCCTCGGGTATGTGGGTTCGTTCCAGAAGTTCAACGGCTATTTTGAATGCTTCCTGGTCTGTTTTACCCCTATGTACTTTCAATGTTTCCGCGATCTGGTCGCCGATCGTCATGGTTGGGTTCAGGGAAGACATAGGATCCTGAAAAATCATCCCTATTTCTACACCGCGAAATTTATTAGCCTCTGCGGCCGGTAGGTTCAGGATGCTTTTACCATTTAATGTGGCAGTACCGTTGGTAATCCTTCCGGGAGGCATTGGTATCAATCCCATCAGGGATTGAACGGTGACGGATTTTCCGCACCCGGATTCCCCCACTATCGCGAGCGTTTCGCCACGGGTGACATCGAAGCTCACGCCTCTGACCGCTTTAACTGTTCCGCCATAGGTCGCGAATTCTACTGCTAGATCCTTGACTGAAAGTATCGTATCCATCGTCAGTCTCGAGACCTCATTTTTGAATCTAGTGCCTCAGTCAACCCGTCACCCAGCAGGTTGAAGGCAAGTACCGTAATGCTGATAAGTACCGCAGGGAAAATGAGTTCATGTGGATGGCTTAACATGGTTTTTACGCCCTCATTGCACATGGAGCCCCATGAAGGCGTGGGTGGCGCAACGCCCATACCAATGAAAGATAGAAATGCTTCTGTAAAAATAGCCGCAGGAACCGCGAAAGTCAGCGTCACTAGAATCACGCCCATCGTGTTGGGGATGATGTGACGCAAGACTAGGTAGTGGTCTTTAGCGCCCAGTAGTTTTGCCGCTTCGATGTAGCCTTCTTCCCTGATCTGAAGTACTTGTCCCCGGACCAGGCGTGCCGTCGATGGCCAACTAAGCAGCACGAGGGCTAACAGCATGGGCATGATGCCGCTCTCCCCGGGCCCGATGCCAAAGGCAATTTTGAACAGAATCATAAATAGTAGGAATGGAAGCGCTACCACAAATTCTGCGAACCGCATGAGGAGACCATCAACTCGACCACCGAAATAACCGGCGAAACCGCCGTAGATGATGCCCACAAGTACAAACAGAAACGGGGCCACGATTCCAATGAAGAGCGAGACTCTTGCGCCTTCCATCAAGCGAGCCAGCATGTCCCGGCCAAGGTAGTCAGTACCCAGGGGGTGAAACTCGATGGTAAGACTGTCTCCGATATTGACGTCGTAAGGGTCTGTGATTAGTCCGCGTTCTACCGCCTCGTCCGGAGTAAGGGCAAGTGCTGGTGTCAGGGTTATTTGGCTGTAAACCTCATATTCGTCATAGCCATCGGTTGGAACAAGTGAGTAGTAATACTCTCTTGGTTCCAGGGACAGCCGGTCTTCATAGCTGAGTTCGTCTCCGTAGGTTGAGCCCAGCGGTAATCCCAGGTCGTTAAAGTCCCTGGGCGCGCGGTTGTTTCTATACACGTTGTAACCATCGGCGCCGGGTACCGGGTCCCAGCTCAGCCTGACGCTTTGGGTCGTCGGCGTATCGGCTGTGCTAAAGCCCGTTGGCGCTGGTAGCGTGGAGGCGGCCTGATCCGGGCTTGTATAGTGATCAAGCTGAATACCATCCCAACTCTGGTAGGGCGCGATGACGATGGCGGATTTAGCCCAGGCTGGCGCCTGTGAAACCTGGTTAAGGTTCTGCAGCGCCGGGTTAACCGCCCATAGGAGTGGGCCGATTAGTGTAAAGACACCGAGCAGGATAATAATGCCGAGAGAAATAATTGCCCGCGTATTCTTTTTCAAACGAACCCATGCATCCTGCCAGTAAGACAGCGAGGGCCGCGTGATTTGTTCGGTTTTTTCCTGCCGCGCGAGGGGCTCAAAGTCTATTGCTGTTGGTTGAAACAAACTCACGACAGTCGGACCCTGGGATCGATAAACCCGTAAAGAATATCAACGATAATTACCATCAGCACCAGGAAAGCACCATAAAATACTGTGGTTCCCATGATGACTGTGTAATCAAGTTGTTGCACAGCCTGAACAAAGTATCGCCCGAGCCCGGGTATCGCGAACACCAACTCGACGACAAAACCGCCGGTTGTGATTGCCGCTATCTGTGGTCCTAGTACGGTGATGACCGGAAGAATAGCGTTGCGTAGCTGATGCTTGAAAAATATCCTGGTTGGAGACAGACCCTTGGCGCGGGCTGTTTTTATGTAGTCCTCGTTCACGACCTCAAGCATGGAAGACCGCATTAGCCTTGTCAGCAGTGCCATTGTACCTAGGCCCAAAACCAGAGAAGGCATCAGCATGTGCCAGATTGTTCCCCAACCGGCGACGGGAATAATGGACCGTCCGAATAGACCGTTGAGATTAACCAGAAACAACTGGCCGAGCGCAGCAAACACAAAGGAGGGAACCGAGATGCCCAGGATAACAAGGAACATGATCACGATGTCAGGAAGGCGGTTGCGATAGATCGCGGTCAGAGCGCCCCATAAAACGCCACCTGTCGCAGCAAAAAAAATAGCCAGAAGCCCCAGCGTTGCTGAAATGGGGAAGTGGTCGCGAATAATATCGTTCACTTTACGGTTCTGTTGGGTGAACGAGATGCCAAAATCACCGTGAAGCATATTGTTTAGAAAAATAAAGTATTGCTCTGTCACAGGCTTGTCTAGCCCGTACTTAGCTTCAAGGTTAGCGCGAATCTCTGCAGAGACAGCCTTGTCATTCATCAACGGATCACCGGGGACCTGGTGCATTGCAATGAAGGTAGCGGTTGCGATAAACCAAACAGTGATAACACCAGCAAACAGCCTTTTAAGCGTGTAGGCGAGCACTGTTAGGGAATGATCCTAGCGTAGGTAAAGTCCGGATCCGGGCCGATTACACGCCTGGCAACGCCCTTAATTTTAGGGCTTAGCAGGTAGATAATACCCTGTTCATACTGGGGTAAGACGACCGCGTCATCAAACAGAATCTGCTGTGCCTTGCCCATTGCATCCATCCGGGTCTTGGGATCGGTGCTGTTCATCGTCAGACGAACTAGTCGATCGTACTCAGGGTTGTTGTAGCGCCCACGGTTGTTCATATTCCAGGAAGCGAACAGATCTCCGAAAGTCAGAATGTCGTCAAAGTCCGGACCCCAGCCCGCCCCGACGATGTCAAAGTCACCGGCAGTCATTTTTGCCAGTCTTTGCTTGAACGTTTGTACGTCTATCTTTAACTCGATGCCTAACTTATTTAACAGCACGCCTTGAATGTATTCGCCTTGCTTGGTCGCAGTAGGGCTATCGCCAACGAGTAAGACAAGGGGTGGAATTGGGCCGATCTCCTTGACAGCTAGTTCAAGGTATCGTTTTGCTTCTTTGATGTCATAGCCAGCCTGTGGTGCCGGGTACTCCTTACGAAACTTGTCATTCACACCGTTTATCCAGACCGGGAATAGGCTTTCACCTCTCAGGTTTCCGGGGGTTGCAAGGACTCTATTGACCATTTCGTCGGGGTCAAAAACTGACTGTATAGCTTTCCTTAGATTCAGGTTGTCTGTGGGCTTACCTGGCCTATGATTATACTCAAGGAAAAAAGTAGAGCCCGTTGTGAAGCGTCTGATACGGAAACGCTGGCTTAGCGCATCTTTATAGGTTTCTCCGTCAAGCCGCGTGAAACCTATCTTGCCGTCTGTGTAAAGGTTTAACCGGGCGCGAGTATCGGCGGTAATATAGTCGACGTTAATCGCATTCAAGGAGATGTTCTGGCGGTCCCAGTAGTGTTCGTTCTTGACCATTTTTAACGATGCACTGTGGGTCCACTCAGTCAATTTAAACGGGCCGTTGTATAGCAGGTCTTTAGCCTCAGCCGCATATTGGTCACCGCGAGATTCGAAGAAATCCTGTCGAATGGGGTAAAAAGTGTTGAACACTGTTAATTTTACGAAGTAAGCCGTCGGTCGTGCCAGGGTGACCTGCAGAGTTCTGTCGTCGAGTGCGACCACCCCCAAGTCAGTAACGGGAAGTTTTCCTTCGTTTACCTCTGCTGCATTTTTGATGGGTGCGAGGATGAATGCATATTCGGAGGCAGTCTTTGGGTCGACAACTTGCTGCCAGGCGAAAACAAAATCATGAGCCGTGACAGGCTTCCCATCGCTCCACCTCGCGTCTTCGCGTAACCAAAAAGTGGCGGTCTGTTCATCCATCTCCCACCGCTCAGCGACCCCGGGTATGACGTTTCCTCGTCGATCGTAACGCACGAGTCCCTGCATAAGGTGACCTAGCACCATGCCGCTGACCTGATCCGTGGCCTTTGTGCTGTTTAGTTGTGGGGGTTCCTGCGTGAGGGCGATGGTGAGTGTACGAGACTCAAAATCAACGGCGTCGGAAGCTTGTGCACCCAAACTCCAAGTAAGAAAACAGATCAGGAAAGCTTTTGAGGGGGATAGTTTCAATGGATAGTTTTCGAAAATCTTGACCGTCTTAGTGTATCATTGGTTAAGATCTCGGGTTAATTTTATTAGCCTTCTTTTCCCTCCACAGACCTGATAACGCATAAAGCCCATTGGGATGTTATTTAACGTTTAATCCCATCGAGCGGTCAAAGCTTAACCAATCTAAACGCTTACGGCGAACTAGTGTCCTGGTAACAAATATTCTTCATTAATGGGTCTTTTCTATGAGTCGCTTAATTTTATTTATCCTGATGTTAACCGTTAGTTTCGCGAATGCAGGGCAGAATTTCGATCACAACACGCTCGGTGCTAATGCGTTGGTGCCCAACAACGTTGTGCGAAAATCACTTGATGAGGCTGTGGCTCAAAGAATTCTAGGAACCCCATATACGGCATTCTACCGGGTTGATGGAGAGGTTAGTGACAATAAAATGTTATTGAACAGGCTAAAATCCAAAAGCTCTTATCCAGACGAATCTTTGGCTCAGATAGCCTTGGGTGTGGCGAGTTGGATCGAGTTTCCCTCTTATTCAACGGGTTCTAGAATCAAGCCTAGAGCTTCTGCCTACATTGCGCTGTATAAAGAGGTCTTGTCTGATTTAGAGGTGAAAGGTGTGATGAAAGTGCCGACATCTGTTGATGCCGACCCAAATACCCTTGTGGTCGTTGTGATAGATCGCAAAGACAATTCAAAAGCGACTAATTCGAATATCAGAGATGCTAATGCCGAATTGGGTCTGCGCGACGGTTCAGACGTGTACCTCTTTGAGCTTGCGATGTAACGCCCGTTATTCCACGCGGATACCTGCTGCCTCCAGGCGGGTACGTAGTGGCGTTAGTTGGTCCTCGTATCGTTTCCATCGTAGTACTGATCGTGCATGTATTTTTTCTCGGACCTGCACTGAACTGGCGGTTGTTGTAGCGGTTTCGTTCTGCTCAAAGTTTAGGCAGGCGTCTTCAAAATCAAGGCCCAAGCTATCGAGTAGGGTTCGAGTCTCATTTTCTGAGTCATTGACCAGCGTTTCGTATTGGACTTCAATGAGTTGCTCGCCTAAAAGGGTTCGCCAATGGCTGAAAAGCTTGTCATGGGCCAGGTAGTAGCGCGCCAGATCATCCTGGTTGTAGGAAAACTTGTAAGCCCAGGTGAATGGTTGCTTGTAGATAGCGAAACACGAGTCCATGGGGTTGCGTTTCAGGCGAACGATCCTTGCGTTCGGAAAGGCTTTGACGATAAACCCAATGTATAGAAAATTATATGGTAGCTTCTCGACAAATAGAGGTTTGTCGCCAAGCAGGTAGCCGACTGCGTCCAGATAGCCATTAGCGATAGCGGTTGCGTCCATGGGGGCCAGAGCATCAATCATTTCCGGGGTCATTTTCTCGACGCTCGGTATACCGCTTAAGGTTCTCATGATGGATTCAAGGTACTTCGTTTCGCCAATGCTTTCGACGCATGAGTGACTAGCGAGGATTCGTTCCGTTAGCGTTGTGCCAGTTCTTGGCAATCCCAATACGAATATGGGTGATTTGTCCCGACGCTCCAACGATGACGACATTTTTCGATCAGCCAGCCACTCCGCGGTGCAAGTGTCCATAATTTTCTGGATGAGTGTTTCATCCCGGCTGACGTCGTAATTTGAAACAGTGGTCGCTGCGTCCCCGGCTTGTTGATAGAAGTGAAAAGATTCGTCCCATTGCTCAAGGTCTTCCAATTCTTTTGCTAATGCGTAGTAGATAAAAATATTGCGATGAGGGGGCAGTGTCGTCTGATCGAGAACTGCCTTCATCTGCACGATGTGATCGTCATTTGTTGCTCGTTCGAGGCGGGACAGTTGATAATGATTTCTCTGGTGGAGCGGGTTTTTCTCCAATAGCGATAGGTAGATCTCGCGGGCGTCTTTAATCTTCCCCAGGAAGATGGAGCAAGCTGCCAGGTTTCCCCTAAATAGATCGATACCTGGTTGGAGGGCATTGGCCTTCTGATAAAGTGGTAGCGCAAGGTTTGAAAGGCCTATGTCCGTGTAGATTGTGCCGGCCATGTCCAGATAGCGGGGGCTGTTGGAAAGCGCCTCCGTGTAATTTCCCAGGAGCGTAATGGCTTCTACGTTTCGCATGGAAATGACGTATTGGCTCGCGAGTTCGATGGCGGCGTCGTATCGAGCGGCGTCCAGAGACAATGCTTTTTCGAAGGCTTCACTGGCGATGTTTGGATGTTGGGCAGCTTTCTCTACTAAACCCTTGAAAAAGTACCCTTCTGGATTTGTAGCGCTTAGCCTGAGCAATTCGTTTGCGCAAACCTCCACTGTTCTCCAGTCGCGAGCCTGTGTTGCCTTGCGGCCCAGTAAACTCAACTGCTGTGAATTAGTCGTCATTAAATTGGCCTTTTGGGGACAAGATTACACGGTGTTCTTAATGAACCAAGCCGTGGGGATTCTACCAAAACCGGCTTGTTCTGGCTCGATTTTTCAAAAGTGATACTATTGAAGCTTCTCAGGAGTGACCTCTAGCTCAGATTTCGTGTAGGCTCCGTAGAAGACGCGTCAGATTTACGCCCGTTGTGAAGCGGTTGCCAGCGTTGCTTTACTTATCATCTTGCCAAGTGTTTTTTTATGTCTGATTCGATATTTGACTCGCCCGCTCGCGCCAATGAATGGGACCGATACTGGAGAGGCAGTTCCAGTGCAAACGCCTATAGTGCGGGTGGCTCTAAGCACCCCGTGTTACAGCAATTCTGGCGAGAACTGTTCATGGCTTCGCTATCAGAATATCCGCAAGGTCGCATGATTGATCTGTGTGGGGGCTCCGGTGCAGTGCTCTCTGCTGCCGAGGGGTTGTCGGTATCGGAAGGCACAGAGTTAATCTCGCTGGATATTTCTGTATCGGCGTTGGCGCTAGTGGTTCAAAACTACCCCTATGTACAAACTATCGCCGCAGATGCTGCGCACATTCCCCTTGAATCCAAGACCATGGATTTGGTTTCAAGTCAGTTTGGTATCGAATATGCGGGTGAACAAGCGATGTCAGAGGTCGCCAGGCTACCACGTAAGGGGGGAAAGCTGGCGCTGGTGCTGCATCATTCAGACGGGCTGATTCAGCAGGAGTGTGCCTCCAGCGCGGATGCCATTCAGCGACTTATAGACAGTGATTTGATTTCAATGGCGCTGGATATGTTTGAAAAAGGCTATTCTATGCTCAGAGGGGCAGGTTCCGACGAATTCCACTCGGCCGCAAGGGCGGTTAATCCGGTGTACCGTTCCCTTGAGCCGATCATGGATGAGCATGGTGTGCACGTTGCAGGGGAAACAATAGCGACCCTTTACAATCGGATTGCGGAGATTCAAAAAAACTTGCCGCGTTACGAGGAAACAGAGGTCATTGGCTGGCTTGAAGCAATGGCTTCCGAACTACCGGCGTACGCTGATCGAATGGTCGCGATGTGTCAGTCAGGTCAATCACCGGAGCAGTTTAAAAGCTTTTGCGCTCATTTATCTCAGATGAATTATCGAATCCAACAGGCGCACCCTCAGCAGATTGCTGACACGACACTGCCCTTGGCGTGGATGTTAGTTGCCGAAAGGTCATAATGAAGCGCCCGCTATCACAATCAATCGTTCAAATTAAAGCATGCTGATAGACACTGATAATTTTCAAGTCACCGTACCGTCATTGTTATTTGATCCTCAGTTTCATGTCTTTGACTTTTCGACACGAAAAGGTGGCCTTACAAAGTTTCTGCTGGTCGAGGAAAACAAGCTTTCACAAGCGCCGTTTATTGACATCCGTTTTGAAGCCTTTGCCGCGGGAAATTTTTCAATCCCTACTGACCGTTTGTTTTCGATTGAGGATCAACATGACATTGTTCGGCCTCAGCCAGTCTATATTTTTCATCACGCTTTTGTTTGTTCTACTTTGTTGGCCCGTTGCCTTAACCAGGTAGATGCATTTTTCAGTCTTAAAGAGCCATGGATTCTTCGGCGTCTCGCGGATTTTAAGAGATCATCTGGGAATAAAATGTCCCCCGAAAGGTGGCGATCTACTTTTGTGAACTATAACCAGTTGCTTGCTAAAAACTATTTGAGCGGTCGAATACCGGTCATAAAGGCGACTAATGTGGCCAACAACCTGTTGGTAGATGTTTTGAGATACATGCCAGAGAGCAAGGTCCTTTATCTGTATTCCGATTTAGAGAGTTTTTTGATCTCTAATTTGAAAAAAACGGCTGATACGCAAAAGAAAATGGCAGGCCTGTTGGCTGGATTTCTTCTCGATAATGACTTTGGGGAAAAGTATTCTGCTGGCTTGAATATCGGGAAGCTCTCCTTTTTGCAAATTTGCAGCCTGGTCTGGGTCGTGAACTTGTATAGTTTGCAGAGGGCGGTGGGGGAAGTAGGTGCAGCAAATGTGCGAACGTTGGACATGGCCACGCTATTGGATGATTTGCCGAAGACCGTCAGTGAAGTGAGTCGTTATTTCGGTCATAAGAGCAATGCACAAGAACTCAGTAGCATGATGGCCCCGCAGGTCGTCAGTACGCATGCCAAAGATCAGAGTCAGCGTTTTGATGTAAATCTTCGTGGTAAAGAAGCGCTGATTATCCTGGATCGATTTGGCCGGGAAGTAACGAGTGTAAAGCAATGGATACAGCCACTGATTGACGAGTTGGATTTAACTTCCTCAATCGAATCGCGAGCGCTAATGATTGGCGGATCGCCCAGTACAGGAGAAGTTTTGTGTTGAATCCAAACCTGGATCTTAGTGCACTCGCGGAACAGTATCAGATGAAGAAACGCTTGCGCATTGAGAGCTTTCTTGACGCTGAAGTTGCCGGGAAGATCTTTCAATATTGTCAGGAAAGTGTGAAATATAATCTTGTTTATTCGCTGAACGGGCAAAATTCCACCATGCCTATGGACGAACTGGCGACGCTGCCGGCGTCGGAAAAAAAAGAAATGAACCTGGAGATCATGAATGCAGCCAGTAAAGGGGCGGGGTTCCTCTACTGCGGATACATGATGGATAAGGTGGTTGAAACAAACGATGAAAAGCTGCAGTTTCTTCACGAGGTGTTTGAGTTTTTCAACGGCGACGAGCTAATTTCCGCGATACGAACTATTACAGGTGAAACAAGTATCGTGAGTGCGGATGCCCAATACACGAAATTTACACCGGGACACTTTTTGACGAGACATCGCGATGTCGTCGCGGGTAAAGACAGGCGAGTCGCGTACGTATTTAGTGCTACCTGGGGCTGGCATCCTGATTGGGGTGGTCTGCTGCAATTCTATCAAGAAGACGGTACCCCTGAAGATACGTGGACACCGGGTTTCAACACGCTGTCGTTGTTTGATACCAGCTATATACATTCGGTGACCTATGTCACCCCATTCGCCCAGACACCAAGGCTGTCCTTAAGTGGTTGGTTCAGGGGGCCTGCTAATCCGGTTGTGGCTAAAGAAGTCTGGAATATAAAGTCCAATCTGACGTCGTAATCGAAAGGAAATTTAATGTCAGACAATAGTCAGAGTGATGTTGATCAAAGCTCGAAAGAGCAGCTAGATGCTGCGGTCAACGAACTGATCAATAGTAATGTCTTTGAAAAGGCACGTATTGAGGCGCGGATTGTTTGGTTAATAAAAGGCCAGGTGATGCTTGCGCAGGTCAGGGAAGCCAGCGGTAGCAAGCCCTTTCGCTGGTTGATCACTGGAAATATAGTTCCCACAGATCATATCGACTCTAGCGTGGCTGAGCTTCCTCGCGATGCGGCCAGGCACTTTTGCCTTAAGTGGCAGCTTGGTGCAGAAAATGTGCGAAACTTGCCTCACGAAGCACGTAAAGCGATGCGGCATCTTGATCTCAATGAGATGGGTCAACAACTGATTCACCAAGCCGAAACGTTGCACGACTTGGTTTCTGATGATTCGTTTTGGTAAGGAATACGCGCAAAAAAAAGGCCGCTCAAGAGCGGCCTTTTTCGTGTTTTACATCTGAACCTTTATTTGTCTTCCATGCTCCATGAAAGACGAACGAAGTATCCACGGCCAAACAAACGATAGGTCGAGGGGTCCGTTTTGGCATTAAAGCCAAGGTCGATGTAAGGTGGCGCTTCATCAGTGACGTTGTTGATACCGGTGCTAATACTCACTCCACTATTGGGATGCGTGTATTTAAACGTCAGGTCGTGGTAAAGCTGAGAGTCTACCTTTTGAGTGTATCCAACACCAAAGGCGTCGTCAGACTTAAGCTCACTGATATATTCACCTAGATAAGCAACCCTGAAGTTACCCTTCATCCAATCAACCGAGTAGTTAATTTTGTCTTCGGCAAATGCGCTACCGTTGTAACGTCCACTATTATCTACTTTTTCATCACCAGGGAACGCTTGGCGTTCGCGTTCACTTAGATGAGACCAGAGAACGGCAGTATCGAATTGACCAAAATCAGTCTCGAAGACGAATCTAACTTCGGTATCGATGCCTCCAGCGGTTTCGAGTGCAACGTTCAAGGGGCCGTCCAGAACCTGTGCGATACTGTAGTCAGCACGACGAGTGATCAGTGCACAAGAGCCCGCGTTCAGGGCGTTGTAGCAATCATCAAGGATATAATTTACGCCAAGAGCGCTAATCATATTCTCGAGTTCTGTTTCCCAGTAATCAACAACGACGCTAAGGCTGCCAAGCTTGAACTCAGGAGTCCAAACAATACCGGCAGTAAAAGTATCACCGAATTCTGGCTCTAGGTCGGGGTTTCCACCAACGCGTGCCAGCAACTGAGAATCTAACTGAAGACCTGTTTGCGCACATCCAGGTGGTAATGCATCACCAGGGGCAGGGATACAAGGGTCTCTGTAGGTCGGGAATGAATCAACCTGACCAGCAAAGGCTTCACCGATACTCGGCGCTCTGAAGACTTCGCCTTGTGTTGCTCGGAATTTCAGATCTTCCAATATGTAGAATTCAACACCAACTTGGTACGTTGATTCAGAACCGAAAGTGTCAAAATCGTCGTATCGCATACCTGCAGTGATATCCAACGACTGAGTGCCATTGTCGAAAACGGGTAAAAGAAGTTCGCCGTAGATGCTGTCTGACTTGTAAGAGCCATCAGTACCCGCGCCGGTGTTACCCGTGACTTCATCTTTTTGTTTGCCAGAATCCGGGATAAAGGTGAACTGTTCTTTTCGGTATTCGTAACCAGCAGCCCAACCAATCGGACCACCTGGAAGTTCCCAGCCGCTTCCTGCGACGCTGAATCCCCACTGATCCTGCTCACCCTCAAGGGAATCTACCAACACGACCCCGACATAGGAAAGCATTTCTGGTGTAAGAGCACCAGGGCCGCCAAAGAAGTTAATAGGAACACAACCAGCGATCAGAGAACTAGCGTCGCTGATATCATTGTAACATTCTGGGCTGCCGTCACCATTAAGATCGGCAGAGGGGCCCATCGCGTTTGTCAGGTTAGGCCCAAAGAACTGACCGTAGTCAGTTGATGTCGAATCCGTCCAGCCTTTGTTGTAATAGACTTCCCAGTCCATTTCCATGAACTCACCACTAGCAACGACGTTAACCTGCAACTGGTCTACATCTTGCTCGAACCGTCGATTAGTCTCCACCATTCTGCGCCTGGCGTCCCTAACGGGCTCGTACCTAAGTGGACCGGCAATACCGTCTGGTGTTAGGTTGTATGCATCGATTGCCTGAGTCAGGTAGTAGTTATCCTCAGAGATTCCGGAAAAAGCATTACCCTCAAAAACGCCCTGATAAGAAGGGTCCGTAGGGGAGTTGTAAGGCTGCGGAGCCAGTTCCTGAGATGATTTACGGTTGCTGAATCTTACCTCGGCTGTCAGCTCAATATCATCAGTCAGATCATAATTGATGTTACCGAAGATATTTGTTCGCTCGTAGGGCGTTTGGATATAGTTAACTGGAGCGTAGTTATAGGTGCGTCCGTCGAATGGGATTAAGCCATTGCCTTCATTGATGAAAGTTCCCTGATCGGCAAATGCCAACCTTGATTCCGGGATACGGGACGAGCCAATGATGTAACAACCACCAGAAGTTGTGCCGTCATAAGGCGCTGTTAGTTGATTTTCGCAACCACCTGGGTAGATGTACCATGAGTTCTGGAAATAGTCCCATGGAGCGTCAGACTGGTAGGCTTCTTCCTGATCTACGTATTCAGCGCCGAACATGAAGTTGCCGCCGTCAAACGATTTACCAGCGATAATATTCAAGCTGTTTTGAGCGCCAGAATCCATATCCTGGAAGTCGGCGGTGTAAGCTTCAACGGTAAGCCCCTCGTAGTCACTTCGAGTGATGATGTTTACAACACCGGCTACCGCGTCAGCACCGTAGATCGCAGAAGCGCCGTCTTTTAGAATCTCGACGCGTTCGATCATGGTGGCTGGAATAGTCTGATAGTCGCCGCCATCGACGGTTCGCTTACCGTTAACCAGCGTCAGCGTTCTAATTGAACCGAGACCACGCAGGTCGATCTGTACCGAGCCGTTACCACCGTTGTTGGTCGTAGTGCCAATAGGTGATCCTGACATAGAAGGCATTCGTTGCAGCAAGTAGCCGACATCGGTAATACCTTTATTTTCAATTTCTTGTCGTGTGATAACAGTGACTGGGCTGGAGCCTTCGAGGTCGGCGCGTTTAATGCGCGATCCAGTGACTATTATCTCTTCGACGATGTTCTCGTCCTCCGCGTAAACGGTTTCTGTCAGCATCCCCGCAGCAGACGCGACGCCTAAAGCAGTAGCAACCGCCACAGAGACAGGTCTTCTCTTTGACATGGTAAATTCCCCTAACTAAATGATAATGATGTCGGCAGGCGCCCAATCGTCGGCTGTATGTCTGACTGGCTGATTGCCTTTTTGGTCGTGTCCTATGGTCAAGCCCACGACAAGGTATTATGCCAAATGATAGTACCAATATGTGAGTAAAAAATAGGCAAATGTGTATTATTTCGGCAGAAAAAGAGGCGAAAGGTCGAATATGTGAATATTTCACATGTTTTTGCGACACATTAGTATTCTCATTCACTATCAACGTGTCTGTGACTAAGCCCTTACAAGCGAAGACGGGTGTGATCCGATGATGCCAATCGGTTTTCTCATACCGATGTTTCGACTTTGTCGGAGCTGCTTTACAGGGTTAGTTTAGCGGGCTAGTTGAGCGTGAATAGTTGAGCGTGAATAGTTGAGCGTAAATAGTTGAGCGTAAATAGTTGAGCGTAAATAGTTGAGCGTAAATAGCCTGTGCCGTGATTCATGAGGATTAATCATGCTCAAACGGCGACTCTTAACAGGTTGCCAACGACTCGCTCCAGATGAACGAGTGAATTGCAGACTTCGGTCTGGTGACAGCAGGGCGCGTATTTTTTCATTTCCGCATCCCCGACCGTCCAGCTGGATTTTGGTTCAGGGTTTAACCATATGACTCTTTGGGCTTTGTCATAAACCTCCCTTAGAATCTCTGACTTGGGGTCACCGTAGTTGTTGCGCGCATCACCTAAAATAATAACTGTGGTTTTTGAATCAACGTCTTTGAGTATGTGACTCCTGAAATCTGCCAGCATCTGGCCATAGTCAGTTGAGCCGTTGCCGTAATCGCGCATGGTTTTGGCCATGGCGTCTTCTAGCTTACTCTGCTGGAATAACCGGGTTACTTCCCCAAGGTCAGAGGAAAAAGCAAAGGAGCGGACTTTTGGCAGGATCTCAGCAAGGCTGTATAAAAACATCAGGAGGAATCTGGAATAATTACTCACAGAACCACTAACGTCGCAGATACACATGACTTTGGGCCTGTCGACTTTCTGTGACTTCCATTTTAAGTCGAACAACATGCCGTCGTATTGCATGTTGCTTCTCAGTGTCTTCCTGATATCCAGTTGGCCGCGTTTAAAGGTTTTCCGGCGCTTCGAATGAATAGAGACCAGTTTCTTCGCCATCTTGAAAACGATCTCTTGCACGTCCTTGAAGTTACGCTTCTCAAGGTTAGACAGCTTAACTTTCTTGAGTAGTTCTTCCCGTAACTGTTTGCCTGACTCATCTGCATGCAGAAAGAACTGCTTCTCTACATAATCACGCACCTGCTCTCTCAAATAGTCCCGGGCACCCTTTAGTTTGCCGGCCAGATGCATCTGCGGGCGATCGCCTTGGTCCTGAAGTTCGCCCACTTCGTCCTGCAAGCCTTTTAGTCCCATGGCTTCCATGATTTTGCGTGTGTACAGGCCCTTTTGGGTAAAAACGACAATCTGGTTCACTTCGACTTGCCGGCCGGCTTCAGCCATTTTGATCATGACCTCCATTCGATCGCCGGAAAGCAGGAGTTTGCCCAACTCTGATTGAGCCTCAAGTGGGTCAAAGTCGAGTTCTTCAGAGGCTTCATCGCCACCCCCCTGGCCCCCACCTTGACCGTCGCCCTGACCGCCTTGCTGGCTTGGGGCGTCTGACTCGGGATCAAACTCTCCATCATCCTGAGCGTTATCTTCGCCTGATTCCGCGGCATTATTTTCGGAAGAAAACTTGTTGAAGGAAAAGAATCGATCGAAGCTGGTGTTGAAGGCTTCCTTCTCTTCAGGGTTCTTTGAAAGAACCATCGACAGCGAATTCTTGAGTAGCAGGCGGTCTTCTATGCCAATGATATCGAGTGTTTCCATGGCATCCAAGGTTTCTGCAGGCGACACTTTTACATCCGCAGTTCTAAGGACTTGGACAAACTCAACCAGTGTGTCGTGCAGTTCAGTCATTGGGCTAGGATGCCTTGATTGCTCTGTTGGTGACGCCTTGAAGTTCTGATTGGACGGTCTCTACGTCTTCCTGGAATTTCAGGATAACGTTAAGTGTCTGGCGGACCAGTTCTGGTTCAAGTGATTCTGAATGAAGCAGTATCAAGGTGCGGGCCCAGTCGATTGTTTCTGAAATAGCGGGCACCTTTTTAAGATCCATTCCCCTGAGTTCCTGAATGAATGCTACTAGCTGTTGGTTGAGCTTAGGTGGAATATCTGGAACGCGGGCCCTGACGATCTGGCGTTCTAGGTCAGCATCAGGGAAAGGGATATATAAGTGGAGACAGCGTCGTTTAAGTGCATCGCTGATCTCACGGGTATTGTTGCTGGTAAGGAAAACAAGAGGTTTCTTCCCGGGAATAGCTTTTACCGTGCCAATTTCAGGAATAGACAGTTGGTAATCTGAGAGCATTTCCAGCAGCAGTGACTCGAACTCGTGATCAGATTTGTCAACCTCATCAATGAGTAGTACGCAGCTTTCTTCTGCCTTTAAGGCTTTCAGCAAGGGCCGTGGTTCAAGAAATTCCTCTGAGAAAAAGATATCTCCAAAGCTATGAAGCTTGTCTACTGATTCAGCCAGGCCCGTTGCGCCATCTAGGATCTCGCCAAGTGTCTCTTTCAGGACCTGTGTGTATAAGAGCTGCTTACCGTATTTCCACTCGTAGATTGCCTTGGACTCGTCCAGACCTTCGTAGCATTGAAGTCTGATACACGGAAGGTCCAGCATTTCGGCAGTGGTCTTAGCTAACTCTGTCTTACCGACACCAGGTGGACCCTCAATCAGCACTGGCTTCTCGAGGTGGTAGGCAAGAAATACGGCAGTCGCTATCTCGACTGAGCAAATATAGCCAAGGGAATCAAAGTGCCCTTGAATTGCTTCGATATCTTGGAGTTTATCGTCGTTTTTTATCGCCACGGGGTGTCCTTAGTCGATCCATTACTGGATGGTGAGGGGGAATCAAGATCGCTCATAATGGGTCGCTAAATCTTTTATAACATCTTTGTGATTGTACATTGACCGCATCTGGATAGGTTGATGGTGATGCTTAGTAATCTAGAGGTATAAAAACGGCTTATGGGTTTCGGGTTGGCGTTACCTTGCCAGTCCTCGGGCCTTGTTTTCAGCTCTTTTCTTTCTGTTTTCCTGCCCCAGACGCAGTAGTGCCTGGCGGTTGGATTGGTCGACTTTGTTGTAGTTTTCTTTCCATTGGCCGTCACCTTTCCAGGCCGCGTCAGAAACCTGCACCACGGAATGTTCCGCGCTGATGGCTAATTGCAGGGCGCTGAGCACTGATTCTAGTTGGGTTTCCCTGTCGCCGGGGGAGCCCAGAGGGTTTCCTAAAGGGAGGTCGTTGTGCAGGTACCTGGGTACGTTGCAATGCGTCACGATATCCATTGCACTGCCGATAACAACCGTTGCGATCCCGAATTCTTCAAGGTGGCGAGCAGTCAGACTGACGCTCTGATGACAGACTGGTCATAGTGGAATTAACAGCGCAATGTCTACTTCGTCTTCCCCGCAGGCCTTGGCGATAGACGGCGCGTCGGCATTAATGGTGGCTCTGTGGCTGTATTGCGTTGGTACGAAGTGAAATCTCTTCGAAACACGTTTTATGATTCCCTGGCCAGCGAGTCTGTTAAGAATTTCCAGTGGGAAGTAACTTTGCCTGTCGTCTGTATGGGTCGTTTCCTTGTCCCACGACAGTTCGGATGTTTCAAACCGTGCGGGGGTTTCGGTGAAAGGAATACTTTCTGCCCTTCTGATAGGTTTTGGTATTTTGGCATGAGCAACCGCAGTTGTTACGACGGTTACAACGCAGTCTTCAAGTGGCTTCTTAGGTTTTGCAAAAGGCGTGCCCTCGAAGTGTGCCCAGGTGTAGGCCTTTTCAAACCCTTGAGCTTGGTAGAACAGGCGCGTTCTTTCCATATAAGGCACAAATTTTTGATTTTTCATCTGGCTATTCTACAAACCCGGGGTTTTGTCGTGCAACCTGATCAGACCCTCTTGGGTCGCAGAGGCAATTAACTGGCCATCTTGTGTGTAAAAGCTGCCGCGATTGAACCCTCGGGAGCCGCCGGAATAGGGGCTGTCCTGCGAATAGAGCAGCCATTCATCGGTCTTGAAAGGCCGATGAAACCACATAGCATGATCCAGGCTTGCCACCTGAAAGTTGTCATTGGACCAGCCAATACCGTGTGGCCTGTAGCAGGTGTCGAGCAGTGTCATATCGGAAGCGTAGGCCAGTAAGCACTGGTTAAGCCGAATGTCATCCGGCATCGCATCGGCGGCCTTGATCCAGACATTTTGATACGGCGACATAGGCTCTGGTTCAAAGTCATTAATGGGTTCCACGAATCGCATTTCAATTGGTCTCGGGCGTTCAAAATTGCTTTTGAATTCTTCCGGGATTTTGTCGATATAGGCGGCTCGGAGTTCAGCTTCAGTTGCGCATTCCTCAGGGGGTTTAACGCCTGCAGGCATATCGATCTGGTGATGCAGGCCTTCTTCCATCACTTGAAAGGAAACCGACATACTGAAGATAGCCTGGCCTTTTTGTACCGCAACGACTCGCCGAGTATTAAAACTTCTACCGTCCCGAATTCGGTCAACGGAATAAAGAATGGGGATCGTGGTATCCCCAGGCCTTAGGAAATATCCATGCAGGGAATGTGCAACTCTGCTCTCGTCTTCCACCGTTCGTGAGGCCGCAACCAGCGCTTGCCCAATCACCTGTCCGCCATAGACACGTTGCCAGCCCTCTGCAGGGCTGACGCCACGGAACATATTGACTTCAATCTGCTCGATATCGAGCAGATCAAGCAGGTCTTTCAGTTCTTCTTTCATTGACCTAAACCCAGTGTTAGTACTTATAAGCTTCGGGTTTAAATGGTCCTTCTTCAGGGACGTTGATGTATTCCGCCTGGCCCTTCGTAAGGCGGGTCATTACGCCCCCGAATCCCTGAACCATGTAGCTGGCAACTTCTTCATCCAGTGCTTTTGGCAGGACTTCGACGGTGACTTCCTGTCGCTGCTGAATGTCGTGGTCTGCCCAGGCGCGCTCATACAAATACATTTGCGCCAGAACCTGGTTGGCAAACGAGCCGTCCATGATTCGACTGGGGTGACCTGTCGCGTTACCTAGATTAACCAGTCGTCCTTCAGAAAGCAGAATGACGTAATCGCTGGGGTCGTCGCTACGATAGATCTTGTCGACCTGGGGTTTAACTTCCTGCCACTTCCAGTTTTCGCGCATGAACTTGGTGTCAATTTCGGTATCAAAATGACCGATGTTACAAACAATAGCGTTTGAAGCGACTTTCGTGAGCATATTGGCGTCGCAGACGTTAACGTTTCCGGTGCAGGTGACAATGAGATCAGTTTTGCTGAGCAGATCTGCATCAATGTCCTCAATCTTGCCTGTATTAAGTCCATCCTTATAGGGCGATACCAGTTCGTAGCCATCCATGCAGGCTTGCATGGCGCAGATCGGATCAATCTCAACGACTCGAACAATCATGCCTTCCTGCCTTAGGCTCTGGGCAGAACCTTTGCCGACATCACCATAGCCGATGACCAGTGCGCGCTTGCCGGCCATTAGCATGTCCGTTGCCCGCTTGATCGCATCGTTCAGGCTGTGGCGACAACCATATTTGTTGTCGTTTTTTGATTTTGTGACGGAGTCGTTAACATTAATAGCAGGGACTTTTAATTCACCCTGAGCCATCATTTCAATCAGCCGGTGAACTCCGGTTGTTGTCTCTTCGGTAATTCCATGGATCTGTTCCAACAGTGCGGGGTATTTGTTATGGACCATTTCGGTCAGGTCCCCACCATCGTCAAGGATCATGTTTACATTCCAGGGACTGCCGTCCTTGAGAATGGTCTGCTCAATGCACCACAGAAACTCCTCTTCTGTTTCACCTTTCCAGGCGAAAACAGGAATACCCGACGCGGCAACTGCTGCAGCGGCATGGTCTTGAGTAGAAAAAATATTACAGGATGACCATCTTACATCGGCGCCAAGTTCTACCAGCGTCTCGATAAGCACGGCGGTCTGTATGGTCATATGGATACAGCCAAGAATATTGGCCCCGGCTAGCGGTTGCTCTTTCTTGTATTTCTTTCGCAGTGCCATCAATGCTGGCATTTCAGCTTCTGCAAGTTCGATCTCGGCACGCCCAAAATCAGCCAGTGTGATATCCGCTACCTTGTAGTCTGTCATTATATATTCCTATGGTTACGATAAAGTGTCTTTTAAAAATTGATTGAAGTTAATGGTAAGTCCTGACCTGAACCTGGAAGCCGTTTTTCAGTCCCAGGTAGAGGCTCTGTCCTTGTTCGAAGCCCGCTGCAGATGCCCAATCATCCAGTTCATCAGCATCGAAGCCGAGCCACAGGTCACCGCAAGTGTCTGTGGTCCAATTCTGGTCATGCGCACACAGGTCCGCGATGAGCAGGCATCCGTTCGCCTTGAGGTGTTGTTTCGCCTCGAAGAAGAAATTTATTGGTGATGCAAGATGATGTAGCACCATATTCAGCACCAGGAGTTCGCAGTCGCCTTTGTGGTCGTGAAGTTCACCAACCAGGAAGTTGACGTTGTTCTTTCCCGAAGCGGCGATTTTTCTTCGGGTTTTCTCTAGCATTTCCGCGGTATTGTCGATTGCAGTAATAGTGTGAAACCGATTTGCCAGGGTCAGTATCAAGTCACTGTCGCCCGGGCCAATCTCGATTGCCGTGGCAGTGGACGCGATTGACTCGTTATCAAGTACATCGTCCATGCATTGTGAGTAGTGATTGTATTCGGCGATAAGATTCTGGTTTTCCTGCAAACGATGGGCGTTTTTCTTAAAAAATGATTTGGCTTGCTGGCGTCTGCAGTCGTAGACCTGACTTATTCTGGCCCCCTGATCGACCGGTAGTTCGATTTCATCAATGGATTCAAAGAGTGACTGCCTGAGTTGCCTTAAGGGGTCCTCGGCATGGATCAGCGCCCGACGATAAAATATGGATGTCCCCTCACGCCTGGTTTCAACCAGGTTTGCGGTGGCCAGGATTTTAAGGTGATGGCTCAGGGCTGGTTGGGCCACTTCCAGAACCTGGCACAGCTCCATAACGCCGAAGGATTCTTTTGAGAGTACTCTCAATATTTGAAGTCGCTGCGAATCTGCCGTCGCCTTACAATAATGGCTGAGCAGCTCGATGGAGGGAGAAAGGGTCATAGGGTAGATGGGCGACAATTGGTATATCAATAAAGGTTGATATAGTAGGGTAGGTTGCTCCGAGTTTCAAAACATATATCAATTAATTTTAATATAATAAAGCGAAGACATCGTTTGACGATGGTCTACATTGCTGAAGAGTCCCGGTTCTTGGTTATCTGGTTGTTCAAAAGGCGTTATCGCTGGTGGTACGTAAGCCATCAAAGTGGTTAAAAGAAAGGCAGGCGGCTTCGGATAAAATGTTAAAATGACGGCAAGCTCAGGGATACATTCCCTTGGTGATTAACCCCGCAATCGGTGTATGGGTCTTATTATAGTCAGGTAGAAGGTGAGTTGGCGCTAACTATTAACACGAGTTTCACGCAGGACTAATGGTGATTCTTGGTTTACCGTTGAATAAAAATGTCACGAGATTGCGCTAAGGGGCGGTGCCGATAGGGGATCGCGGGCTGTATTGGCATGGCTAATAGGGAGCGGTGAAAAAGTTAATGGTAAACGTCATCGTTAGCTGATTTCAGAGGATAATCTCCCGCTTCGTCATTAGATGGTTCGTATTTTTCGTCTGGATTATCATTGGATTTCAATAAGGTTCCAGATTTTTCCATGCTTAATTGATATCACTTTTTTATGCGGCTCGTCGTAACGGCGCAGAAAAAGTGGGAAGCGCTAACACTCTCCTTCTCCTTCTCCTTCTCCTTCTCCTTCTCCTTCTCCCTCTCCCTCTCCCTCTCCCTCTCCCTCTCCCTAAACAGTCTTAGGAATTTTTGGGTGCTTTTTTAAACGCTCTTATCCTAAACGCTGGGGAATCATCAACTGGCAGCGACTGATCGCTGCGGCTGGTTCGATTCCCGATGGATTGGAAGCAATACTTTGATGCTAACGCCTTTGCCATCGAACAGGTTGGTCGCTTTTACCGACCCACCATGACGTTCTGCGATGATCCGAACAACATAAAGTCCCATGCCAAAGTGCAGCCTGTTGTCAGGATTTGATTCTCTGATAGAAACCATGGAGTCAAAGACGCTGTCTACCATGTCTTCAGAAATGATTGGGCCCTGATTGGTGACAAAGAGTGTCAGGTTGTGGGCATCCGCGTTGATGCCAACAGTAATTGTTGAGCCAGTGTCTGAAAAGTCTATTGCGTTATCAATCAACTTATCCAAAAGTTGCTCGACGCGATAGTCCGATACCTTTATCGAGATTCCCTCTTTGATACCCTGATATTTGAATTCTCGATCAGGGCGGGTGGTCCTGCAATTCGCAAGATAGTTCTGTACCAGGTCGTGAAGGTCTATTACCTCGGTTTCCTCTGCCGCAAGCGCGTCTTCCAGACTAGCAGCATCGGCCAGATTTTGAACGATCATTCCAATTCGCGTGACGCCTCGTTTTGCCGCATCGAGATATTTTTGTCGAGATTCTTCCGACTCTTCGACCTCAAGGTTCTGCAAAGAGGTAGAAAGCGTATTTAGCGGATTATTAATCTCGTGGCGAAGCGTCCGGGGCATGTTCTCGAGAAACTGGTTATGTCGATGTAATCTGGTGAGCATCCCTGAAATGCTGCGTGCAAGATCGCCGATCTCGTCTCCGGACTGGGTTTCCGCTGTCAGTTGGTTAGTTTTCAAACGGCCATAAATATCGATCGCGTTGGTTGCCTCGCTTTCAAGTTTACGGATTCGACTGGCGAGCCTGAGAGAAAAAACCAGAATCAAAGCAACGAAAATAAGTAGAGAGATAACGGAAAAGTTGACGCTGCGCTGAAGTGCATCTCGGCGGAGCTTAAGAATCCGTTCCGTATTTTGCTTTAGCAGCACGGTGCCGATGATCTCGTTCTGGGCGATAATGGGATGCGCGGCAACGATGACTTCCCCATCTTCGTCGGAGTACCTTCTTTGGTAAGTCGGCCTGCCCGCCAAAGCGTCCTTGATGACTTCGTCATCAACCATAGGAGAAGCCTTGAGGTTGGTCTCAATAATGTTGTAGAGCGGGTCCATCAATAAGCCAACCACGGAAAACCAGGTTTCAGACCAGTCTTCAGCAACATCGGGCGACTGCGTCGGATTGGCTTTGTAACTACCAACCTCCGCACGAACTCGGCGCTGCGCGTCAATGACCTGAATATTTGCTCCGGAATAGCCCAGCCCCTCAATAATTCGCAGTACCTCGGGAGACTTCAAGAGCACGAGTCCATAGGCTTCTCGTCCAGCTGAGGGAAGCGTTCCCGTTATTGATTCGATTGCGCGAGTATCAGAGTTGTCGACGTCTACCACGGCGAGGCCAAATTGTCGGGCGGACCCGAGTAGTTCGAGCGGTATGCGAAACTCAATCGCATACCCGTCTTTTACTTCGGACATGAACCCGGGTATCCGGTTTTCTGGTTCACCTTGAATGGCGTATCGCCAATCGTTGTCAATCAGATAGGCCGTAGTGACGCCGGGTTCTGTCATGGTTAAGACGACTTTTTTGATGGTCTCGTCTTGTCCGGTGAAGGTGATCCTAAGGTGGTCTGAGAGATCAAGTCTTAGAATATTTCTGTCACGAAAAACCAAAAGGTCATCTTTCACGGTGACCAGAACATAGATCTGATCGTTGTGTTCGCCCAGCGCAAGGTGGAACTGGTTCAATAAAGGGTCTGATTCATCGACGCTATCTAGATTGCCGAACCCTATGTTGTACTCCAGGACTTCTTCCCAATCGTTATCTCGGCCATCTATTCTTATGGGGCTTTTCAGGGGGTGAGCATACAGTTGTTCGTAGCCTTCCGGTGACAGGGGAAGTTCGTAAAAAAGGTCCGACCTGCCGTTTAGTAGAGTAGAAATGCCTTCCGCGGTCAGTAGTTGTGCATTAGCCTGGCTATCAACAAGGAAATCCTCCATTTCAGAAAGGTACAAATAGCTGAACCATGGGATAACCACCAGGGCAAAGCTCATGAGTATCAGGAGCTTTGTTCCAAGCCTGGGTCCTCTTATTGGGGGAATTGGCAAGTCTACTGACCCGTTCTACTTAGCGGACCAACGATAGCCATAGCCATATTCGCTCTTAATGCAATCAAACTGAGAGTCTAAACTTTCGAACTTTTTACGAATGTTTCTCATGTGAGTGTTAATGGTGTTGTTAGTCACTAACGATTGCATGGTGGCATTCATTAGCGTGTCATAAGAGACAGCGTGGCCGGGTACTCGCACCAGCTTTGCTAGCATCCGAAACTCCGTGCCGGACAGGTTGATAGGTAGCCCCTTCCAACTAACCAATAACGCCTCTTGGTCAATCGACATGTCCCCAACCAATTTCGCCGTATTGGCATTGCCGTTCGATTCGATGCGGGCCGTATTGATTCTAAGCAACGAGCTAATACGTTCAGCCAAATAGTTGAGAGAGATAGGCTTTGGTAAATAATCCCAGGCACCGAGTCGAAGTCCGGAAATCTTGTCGATCTCGGCTATTCTTTCAGTTAGAAAAATTACCGGAAGTGAGGGTGACCGAACCAATAGATCACGACAAATTTCGAATCCTGCGTCAACCTCATCACCGAGTATGATGTCTAGAACCGCTAGGTCGGGTAACTCCCGGTCGAATCCCGCAAAGGCTTCCAGTCGGCTGCTATAAGCAACGACCTTGTAGCCTTTCTTTGTGATGGCATCGACGTAATTTGCCCTCTGATCAGGGTCGTCTTCAACAATGGCAATACTCTTTGCCATAACTACTCCTTGTTATTGGTATTGCGGTAACCATAAGACAGCAGAATATTCGAATAATCCAATTCAACTTGCCGGTTTTTGTCAAAAATTTAACGAATTCACCAGTTCTCCACATTAGTTCCGTGGAACTTTCACTTTCCTTCAAGCCCTGATTGCTGATTATGCGGTCAAATGTAAGTCTCAACACAATAAGACCTCTGGGTAAGGGAGGGTAGGATAATGGGTAAGAGAGGGAAACCATGAAAATATTTGTACCGATGTCTGATGCGGTCCTTGGGGTCAATGGCGAAGTCTGTCAGAGTTTAATTCCGTTCGACCTATCGTTCTTGGGAAGTACCCAGGAATCAGGTGAGGGCAAAAAACCCCACAATTGGGTATCCGATTCTGATCGGGATCAAGCGAAGCAGCGGCTATTCACCATTCAAGTATAGGTTAACCGTTATTGGGCTTGGGTCATACGGACCCAATGCTTGTTTATAGATCCAGAGACCTGTTGGATAGATGCTCAGCTGTATGATAACCCGGATTAATATCCAGGGAATATTCTCGCAGGTTCGGTAGCTTACCCACACGCTAAGGTTTAACTGGCGCTAAAGTTCCCACAGATTTGGGATCGAGGTCGCTGCCCCTGCGCGCGTAACACACACCGCGGCGGCGCTTGTTGCCAGAGCCAAGGAAGCCTCTACTGAAGCCCCTGTACTGTATTTTGCTAGAAAGTATCCTACATAGGTGTCCCCTGCCGCGGTGGTGTCTATTGCATCCACGCTCAACGCCGGTTGAAATACAGAAGCATCCCTACCTGCATAGATGGACCCGGCAGCTCCTAGCGTTAGCAAGATATTGGTAGAGGTGAAACGAGAAGACAGGATCGCAATGATGTCGTCTGGCGCCGTCGTATTGGTCAATTCAAAGCCTTCAATTTCATTAATAACCAGTAGCTCAATGGCTTCCAGCGGCAATGAGTTGACGTCGCTGCTCATGGGCGCAGCATTAAATACAACACGCATTTTTCTTTCACAGGCTCTGTTGATGAGATAGTCAAGGCAACTAATTTCGTTCTGTAGCAAAAGAAATTCGCCGGACTTCGCATCTTCAAGCGCTTCATCGACATCTGATTTCGTGATGGTTCGATTAGCGCCGCCAAACAAGACAATCGAGTTGTCACCTTCAGGGGTGACCTGAATATTGGCATGGCCAGTAGGGCCCGCATTAACTTTCATCATGCTGACATCAATATTTTTTGAAGCCATGAGATCTAGCAGCCAGCGACCATCTTCCCCGATTTTCCCGGCGTGTTTGACCTTTGCGCCAGCTGCCGCCATGGCAATAGACTGATTCAGGCCTTTACCGCCAGGATGAACCTGGTAGTCGCTGCAGGGAAGCGTTTCCCCTGGCGCTGCAAAATGTGGCACGGAATAGACGTGGTCTATACAACATGAGCCAAAGTTTAGTACCGGCATCGATATAACCCCTATGAAGATTCAACATAGTCCTAGTGTTGTTGACCAGTATACAGGTCATGGTTTTTGGCTGTGGGATTGACCGGGTCCTGTAGGACGCGACTTCTTGAGTGACAATGGCGGGGCCAGTTTGCGGCATAGATTCGACTCAAGAGAAGCGAAACTGCCTATTCTTATCTAGTTCGGAAACTTGATAAGATGTGATCGAGTCGGGGTGTAGCTCAGCCTGGTAGAGCACTGTCTTCGGGAGGCAGGGGTCGTGAGTTCAATTCTCGCCATCCCGACCATTTTTAAAGGAACACAGGGAGCCACTTCTAGGAATTCACCATGACCTCCATAATTAAGTCCACAATAAGTCCACTGAGCCGCGTTTTGTCGAATGACGGATTGATATTCTGAGATGGCTGAAGAGGACGATTCAAATTTTGATTGGCGAGTTCACCTGCGCTCCTGTCGAGAAGAAATTTTGTCAGGTCCATCTGATATGGAATCGGCATATCAGAAGATTATCCCTAGTTACGAAGGACAGTTTTGGGCGGATCGCCTATATGCTGAAGAGTTTGATAACGCTTTAGAGGCCCTTTCTCATTACACAGAAGCGGCAGTCTATCCCCCCCCTGAATTACTGGTCTTAGTTGACGACCTTTTTAAGGTGTATTTAGGATCAAGCGGCAAAATGTCGCTAGAACAAGTCTTCTTTGGGACAAAGGGGACTTACGCGAAACGACAGACAAAACACTTCAAAGAAGTTAGGTGGAAAATTGCTCTTTCGTCAGGGAAAAGAAATGGTAGTTCTCTCCAAGAAGTCGCGGAGAAATATGCCCAAGACTACACCAACCCTGCGGATCCCGAATCACTCTTACGTTGGCACGATCGGAACCCTGACATGAAGGACTTCTGGAACAAAAAATAATAAATAGTACAGGACATTTCAAAACAAAATGTCCTAAAAACTAGGTAACGTTTCTCGCATCATCGCTCCCAGCTACTTCGGAGAATCATGATGAACCAAGAAAACCTAGAAGAACTTCTAACCACCACTCAAGCCGCTCGACTACTTGGGGCCGCCCCTTCCTCACTAAAGCAATCGAGAACTATCGGCACTCTGTTTGGTCAGGCTGCACCGCCATTTCTCAAACTTGGCCAACGAAGCATCAGGTACAAATTATCTGCGCTAATAGAGTTCCGTGATCAGTTCCCCGAATACAACAACACATCTGAATACTAAACGATGAACCCCGCTGAGCCGGCAAGCATCGTGACTGACCAAGAATCAAACTTGAATGCTGTCCGTGATGAACTGAATAACCTTCGGGCCTTTCGTTCACGTGAGGCTTCAGATGTGCTTCGTCGCCAGCGTTTGGAAATCGCACGGCTAAAAGGTGAGCCAGTGAATGACTTGGATAAGTTTTTGACCGACCTGGCTGATGAAGAATTGTTGCAAGTTGAACAGGACAGGCTATTGAAGATGGTTTACCAGGGTGTGAGTAAAGAGAATCGAGGTTATCTGATGAAGAACCAGCGGCGAGAAAAAGACAGTCAGCCGAATCATTCAGGGGTTATCAATATTGAGGGTAAGCAGTATTGGCTAAATGGCTGGAATTCAAAAACCAGGGCTGGTGAACCACTTTTGAATCTCAGTGTGAAGAGGAAATGAACATGGGCGATTACTTGGATGACAATGTTGTTGAGCTACCCCTGCCTCTTCCTGTCGTGACGTTTGACGAAGATATGTTAAAGGTTCGACCTCAACCGAAAGCGTCAATCGGTGGTTACTTTCCTATCGGTGCAACAACTGCACTGGTTGCTTCAGGTGGTGTAGGTAAAACCGTTTGGATCACCCGACAACTGATTGAGGAAATGTTAGCCGATTCAGAACTGGAGGTGATGGTAATCACCAAGGAAGATGCTGCAGATGACTACCAGAACAAGTTGTTCAATGATCTGCATTCGTTTATGCCATCAACTGCCAAGAAGTTTCACAATGTCACACCAGAGGATATTGCCAATCGGTTTCATGTCATGCCGCTCAAAGGGACTGAGCACCAGTTGATTGCCAGTAACGGTGGTTCATTCCATCACACCCCTTTTGTCACAGACCTGAAGAAACAATTAATCTCAAACTTCCCGAAGGTGAGATTGGTCGTCTTTGAAACCTTATCGCGCTTTGGTGGAGGTGAGGAAATGAACGAACAAATGGAAGCTGTTGTTAGTGCTTGTGACGGTATCGCTATCGCAATCAGTGGCGCATCTGTGGTCGTTCACCACACTGGCAAGGCTCAGGCTAGAGGTGATGTAGTTGATCTGTATGCGGGTCGTGGTGGTTCTGCGCTAGGGGATAATTGCCGCTCCAACATTGTCATTCATCGACTGAAGGCCGGTGAAGGTACAGCGGTAACCTGCTCACCTGACGACCTTGAGAATGGCCGTGTCATTGAGGTGATACATGTTCGTCATAGTTACGCTGATGAACAACCCAGCCGTTTCTTCGTTATCCGCAGGGGTGAGGCTCATGGTGTGGTGCTAGAGGAAGTATTCGAGGCAAGCCCAGAGTTTGTTGTTCAACAGTCCCTGAGCCGCCTGGAGAAGAATCAACTAGACGCCACGGATAAAATACTCGCCGCAATCAAGGCTTCTGATTATGGCAGGGTTGAGAAAAGCATGTTCGACCACAACACCCAAGTGCTTATCGGCTTAACTCAGAAAAAGGGTCGTGCTCTGATTGAATCCTTAATCGCAGAGGGCGTGTTGGTTGTATGGAAGGCAGAGGGTGAAAAGAAGGTATGGTTAAGGACTCCGTCATAACTCCGTCACCTAAAAATCACCTCTAATTCACCCAAAATCACCCATGGCTACAACTCCGTCAAATCAACTCCGTCACCTATAGGTAAATGTACCCTGACGGACTTACTTTAGTCCGTTCAGGGGTACATAAACCAATGCCTATCGCAGCCAACCTAACAAGCACTCCGTCACACTCCGTCACTATCCCGTCACCAATCTGACAGACTTACCTGCTGTATCTCATTGGTTGTCTGTTAGGTCAGGAGTCGAATTCTTATTAAAAACAACGGCGTAGATGTAAAATATAGATATTTCTGCGGATCTAAATCATGGCGCGACCAGTCGGATCACCGAACAAATCCAAACAGAGGCTTCTGAAATCTCTTCAGGCCGAATACGGCGCAGAGTTTGACCCTGTTCTAAAGATGGCAGCAAACTGTGCCCGATTGCAAAGTTTAGTTGATGCGCGTTGGGCTGAAGGAGCCAGTGACCCAGATATTGATGTAACCCTCCTGCTCCAGACAAATAAAGAGTGGGATCGTGTAGCTCGATATGTCACGCCCCAGCTCAAGTCGGTTGAGCTTACGCCAAGTTTTGATGACGGGGATTGCAGTGACACTAGTTGGACTATCAAGGTCGTCGGGGTGACTGAAAAATAAAAGCTCATTTGAGGATAGGAATTATAACAGGGCTTTTTGATCGAAAGTCT
>Ga0209711_10000365_pt1 | contig 46015 bp, 41 predicted proteins | sample ArcticOcean_MG_C_7_FD_187441 | JGI IMG/M metagenome (GOLD analysis project Ga0209711, IMG submission 187441) | Marine microbial communities from western Arctic Ocean - ArcticOcean_MG_CB11_88 (SPAdes) (version 2) | ecosystem: Environmental > Aquatic > Marine > Oceanic | place: Arctic Ocean... | reverse complement strand
TAATCCATCAGCACAAAACTGGAGCGCCAGACTTTGTTGCCATGGGCGCTGTGGCCAGACTGCTGACGTTTTAACTTACGCACTTCTGGGTGGGTTGAGCGCAGTGCTGAAATGCCAAGATGCTCTATGATATGCGGTTTAGTTTTAGCCTCAGGGTCTAGTGCTTGTTTTTTCATTGTGTCATTATCCAAAAAATGCGAAGTTTAACAGCAAACGATCACCGCATTGAAGTATCAGATGTATCTAACATCCTGTAGTATCTTCGATATACGAAATGTTATAAATTGATAGATTCATTCACTGCAAAGAGTGTGTATTAAAATGCCTGAAACTAAGTTTCATCCCTTAGCGGCAAAATTTTATAGGAACACCGACGCACAGTTTTGGGTACTGCAGTTAGTCGGCTGGTTCGGTCTGTCACTGATTAGTTTCTTCAGTCTCACCGTTTGGTATGATCAACAAACTGAATTGAGTTATGTTGGCCACACGCTTGTGCAATCTGCACTGGGCATCATTGTGTCTTGGCCCCTACGACCACTGGCTCATGCTGTTTGGGATGTCCCGTTCTGGCGTCGATTTAGTTTGATATTTCTTGGATTATTTATCTGCTCAGGTTTATGGGCTCTTCTAAGGATTTGGACCTTTATGCTCATGACTGGCGAGCAGGGCTTGTGGCCAGATTTTGGCGGTTGGTTGTTCGGGTCAATACTCATTTTTGTATCTTGGACAGCTTTTTATCATGGAATAAAGTACTACCAGTTGCTGCAGTCTGAGCATGCAGCTTTACTGAGTGTTGCGGCTGACAACAAAGAGCAGCAACTTAAACGCTCGAAAGCAGAAACATTTGCGCATGAAGCGCAGTTAAAAATGCTGCGATATCAGCTAAACCCTCATTTTTTATTCAATACTCTCAACGCTATTGCTGCTTTAGTGCGGGGTAAAGATGAAGATAAGGCCAACTCAATGATTGTCCAGTTAAGTAGTTTTTTAAGATACTCTTTGGACAATGATCCGGTTCGCCGAGTGACATTAAAAGAGGAAGTGGAGGCGCTTAAACTCTATCTAAATATTGAGAAGACGCGATTCGGCGATCGATTAGCAGTACATTTTGATATTGACCATAAGGCTGAGGTAATTAGAATTCCGAGCCTTATTTTACAGCCGCTTGCTGAGAATGCTATCAAGTATGCAATTGCGCCAGCTGAAGAGGGTGGTACTATCACAATTAAAGCGATACTTGTTGATGGGTGTGTGGAGATTGAATTAGATGACACCGGCCCAGGGATGTCACCTTATCAATATGACAGCGCGAGTGCCGGTATAGGTCTTCGAAATACGATTGATCGGTTGCACGGCTTTTATGGGGATAGCTACACATTTAAAATTAATCAAAAAAACTCTCATGGCACTAGAGTATTTATGAGGTTACCACTAGAGAAGAAAGAGTCGGCTTTTGAAGACCTTATTTTTAATGGTTAGTAATATAAAAAGGATTCTATGAAATGCATAAGCTGAAGACCATTATTGTTGATGACGAGCCCTTGGCGCTTAAATATCTACATTCGGTGCTTGCTGAATTTGATGACGTGGATGTTGTTGCGGACTTTCGTAATGGCCGAGAGGCAGTCCAAGCAGTATCTGAATTAAATCCAGAATTGATGTTTCTGGATATTCAAATGCCAGGTATGAATGGCTTCGAGGTTATCAAAGCGCTGCAGTCAGATGTTATGCCGATGGTGATTTTTGTAACTGCGTTTGATCAGTATGCGTTGGATGCCTTTGATCTACATGCTGTCGATTATGTTCTTAAACCCCTTGATCCTGAGCGAGTTGCGCGCGCAGTACAGAGAGCGCTTGATCGACTAGAAGGCAGTCAGACTGAGAGCCACAAGGCTCCTTTGATTGGTGCCATTGGTGCCATAGCTGAGAGAGCGGCCGTGACCCCAAATGTATCTGCAGTTGATGAGCCGGCCTCAGATAGTATTAAAGACAAGTTGCTTGTTCGTGATTCCGGTGTCGTCAAAGTGATACCGTTTGATGATATTGATTGGGTCGATGCGGCGGGCGATTATATGTGCGTTCACGCGTTAGGAGAAACGCATATTATAAGGATCACTCTCGGTGAATTAATGCAAAAGCTGGATGATAAGCTCTTTGTGCGCATCCACAGATCGACCATCGTTAATGTAAAACGGGTGGCAAGTATTACACCGCTGCCTAAGGGCGGTAGTTTGTTGGAATTGACGGGTGGTGAAACGCTCAAAGTGAGCCGAAATTATCGAGAGTCGATTCGCAACTTATTTAGCTAACTCTTCGTCATGATTAGCCTTCATATTGCCGTGGATATTATAAATCACTCATGCATAATCCCCCTTTGTCGCACTTTAGAAACATGTTGTCGCATACCCCTTCCAGTATAAATTCAGGCGTGGAATTATGAGTCTCTGCATGCCTTTTATGCTCAAACTGTAAACAGGCACCATATTTGTGACGTTCTGCCCTAGATGATTGGTCGCAGAGCAACTTGTATAAACTAAGGAATGATTTTAATGCCACGTATAATCCGCTTTTCGGCGAGAACTTCCATAAACGTAGGGTTCAGAAGATGTTCAGCAGCTCTGCTATTAGTCACAGCGTTTTTCGGGTCCGCAGTAATTTGGGCTGAAGCTGCAGTTAATAAGGACGTTGAAGCTCGTGTTGCGAGTCTCTTAAAGACCATGACGCTCGAACAAAAAGTTGGTCAGATGGTCCAGGGTGAAATTAAAACGGTTGCACCTGCTGATCTTACAAAATATCACCTTGGTTCTGTTCTTAATGGTGGTGGGTCATTCCCTAACGAGCAAAAAAACTCGACGATGAGCGACTGGTTAAAACTGTCCGATCAATATTATCTGGCTTCACTGGATAAATCTCAGGGTGGCGCAGGTATTCCTGTAGTTTGGGGGACTGATGCGGTTCATGGGCACAACAATGTTATAGGAGCGACACTGTTTCCTCATAATATTGGGCTCGGAGCAGCTAATGATCCTGAATTGATGAAAAAAATTGGTGAAATAACCGCTCGTGAAGTTGCGGTCACAGGAATTGATTGGATTTTTGCGCCGACCGTTGCCGTGGTAAAAGACAATCGCTGGGGTAGAACCTATGAGGGCTACAGTAGTGAGATGCCCATTATCAAATCCTACGCTGGAGAAATCGTATTGGGCCTTCAGGGCGAGCCGGGTGATTTGCGCACCAATCAACAGCGTGTGATTGCAACAGCAAAGCATTTTATTGGTGATGGTGCGACCTATCGAGGCATCGACCAGGGTGATACTAGAATGGCGCTGGATGAGCTTTTGCAAGAGCATGGGGCCGGTTATTATGAGGCAATAGATGCTGATGTTCAGACCGTCATGGCCTCCTTTAACAGTTGGAACGGGTTGAAACTTCACGGCCACAAGTTTCTCCTCACCGATGTGTTGAAAGATCAAATGGGATTTGATGGATTTGTAGTCAGCGATTGGAATGGTATTGGTCAGATCGAAGGATGTACTAATAAAAGTTGTTATCAGGCGATCAATGCCGGTATCGATATGGTGATGGCGCCTCAGGATTGGAAAGCATTTCTCAAGGATACCATCGCAAAGGTAAAGTCGGGTGATATTCCAATGTCCCGGATCGATGACGCAGTAACACGTATTTTAAGGGTTAAGTTGCGAGCAGGATTATTTGAAAAAGGCCTACCGTCTTCGCGTGAGGTTGCCGGAAATGCTGCTTTAATGGGTGCTCAAGCACATAGAGATGTCGCCAGAGATGCCGTTCGAAAATCACTGGTACTGTTAAAAAACACTAAAAACATTCTTCCTCTCAAAGCTGACCAACATGTGCTTATTGCGGGTGATGGCGCCGACAATATTGGTAAGCAAAATGGTGGCTGGACAATTACATGGCAGGGCACTGAAAATAAAAATAGTGATTTCCCCGGCGCGACTAGCATCTATGATGGGTTACATGCAGCTATCACTGATAACGGTGGATCCACCGAGCTAAATGTAGAGGGTCAATGGACAAAGAAACCTGATGTTGCGGTAGTTGTGTTTGGTGAAGAACCCTATGCTGAAGGGCAGGGTGATATCAGTTCATTGATTTACCGGGATGGAATGACCTCAGATCTGGAGCTTATTCGATCTCTTAAGAATCAAGGTATACCTGTGGTCAGTATCTTTTTAACCGGACGACCACTGTGGATGAATGCCGAAATCAATAGCTCAGATGCCTTTGTGGTAGCTTGGCTTCCAGGTTCTGAAGGTGTTGGTATTGCCGATGTCTTGGTCGCAGATGAAGAGAATAAAATACGCTATGACTTTACCGGCCGTCTGTCATTCGATTGGCCTAACAAAGAAGCTAACACCTCAGATGCTAATCAAGCGGTCGATGATCTTTTACTCAGCCTAGGTCAGGGCCTCAGTTATGGCGCAGAGCCTATCTTACTCGGATTACTCAGTGAAACTATTTCAAGTGAAGCTAAGGCCGTGGCCAATATTATTTTTAGCGGGAGTAACCGCAAGCCCTGGAATGCCTACGTAGGCGATGCCAGCGATTGGCACAAACTGGTGTCGGGTCAGATCACGGCAACACCCTATGGTGGCCTTACAGTAGCCACTGTCGATGGCATAGTGCAGGAAGACTCGCGCATGTTGGATTGGAGCGGTGGTTATGAGAGTCAGTTTTATTGGCAGGCACAAGCGCCTGCAGATTTGAGCGCCCTGGTTGCCAATGAGGGGGCGTTGATGATGACATTTAAGGTTGATAAGCACCCGAAAGGTATTGTTACACAGCGAATGGATTGTGGTTGGCCTTGTTCGGGTTCGATTGATATGACCGAGTTCTTTAGGTCAGTACCTGAAGGTCAGTGGAGTAATGTTGGTATAAGCTTAAGCTGTTTTGCTAAGGTAGGGGTGGATCTAAAGAACGTCACCTCTCCTTTGGTACTGGTGAGTAAAGAGGCTTTCACGATAACCATTAATGATGCACGGGTTGTCCCCAATGCGTCTGAAAAGTCGCTTATCAACTGTAACCTAGCATCATAAAACCTAAGCGTTAAACAGTCAGATGATATCCGCCGTCTAACAGTATTGTTTCCCCTGTTACGACGGTGGACAACGATATGAGATTGTAAATACAGTCGGCGACTTGGTCGGCCGTCACCGCTAAGCCCAGCGGAGTTGTTTTTTCAATATTTGCCAGCGCTCGATCGTAGGTTTCACTACCAAGCCCCTTTCTCAGCCAATCACCTTGTATAAATCCTGGACAGACCGCGTTAACTCTTATTGGACCAAGGTTACGCGCCATTGATTTAGTCATGGTGTTGAGTGCGCCTTTTGAGGATGCATACGCGACACTACTGCCAGTGCCTTTTATACCCGCGATTGATGAAACATTGACCACACAGGGGTTGTGACTTTTAACTAAGTATTGCCGGCAAGCCTTGACCATTTGAAATGGTCCCACCACATTGACTTTATAGATATGTAAAAAGTCTTCAGCATCTAATGCGTCTAAGTCACCGTGATCAAAGGCAAATTTTGTAGTCCCGGCATTATTGATTAAGCAGTCGACACGGCCCCATTTCAAAAAACACTGCTCTACGGTTTCAAGGCATGCATGGTTGTCCGATACATCAGCTATAACCGACAGAGCCTCTACCCCAAGAGATTTACACTGTTCCACGACCAATTCAGCGGCTTTGAGCGAGTTTGTGCAGGTTATAGTAACATTCCACCCCTTGGACGCTAAAAGCAGCGCAGTGGCTTTTCCTACGCCTCTACTGCCGCCGGTGATGATGGCCACGGGATTTTGGGATTTTGACATCAGGTTGGCCTTTTTTGTTGTCTAGAGACTTGGTGCTAAGCACCGCAATAGAGAGTTGGTCAGCGACAAAAATAAATAGTCTGTCGTTCTTAATTTTGCTACTTTATGTCTGCATAACGCAACAGTCAATCGATCGTGCCTTGAGGGTGCAAAGGAAAGTTAATTATGACGGATAAAAGCGTCTCTGGTATTTATATTGCGACAGCGGCCGGAGGCCCAATGTCTGGTCACGGTAGTGTCTCTATTAAAGCGGGTAAAGGCATTGAAGGGGACCGTTATTTCTCTCAGACAGGTAAAAATAGATCTAGTTATAGAGGGCAACCAGATTTTGAAATAACCCTCATAGAGTCAGAAGTTATTGACGCCTTTAATAAAAAAACCGGTAACAAATTTCATGAGAGTGATTTTCGTCGCAACTTAGTGACCAAGGGTGTGAGACTTAATAATCTTGAGGGTAAGGACTTTACTGTCAATGGCATTAAGATGCATGGCGTCCGACTCTGTGAGCCCTGTGCAAGTCTTCAACGGCGTTTGGCTGTGAGTATTTTACCTGAGTTGATCGGCAAAGGCGGGCTTCGTGCACAGATCAAAAGTAATGGTATCGTACGTCTTGGCGATCCTGTGGCTGATTAGCTCGACTACCCTAAGTTAAAGAATTCTATTGCCGTGGCGCTTGAGCTTTTCGCAATGGTGCTTGGCGACTCGTCACGATGTGCTGCGATACCGTCGATTACATAGGTTAGGTTGGCCGGCTCGTTGCATCGATTTTTTGGTAGCTCAGGCATGTTTCTCGGCAGTAGATAAGGGGCATCTGTCTCTACCATTAGCCTATTCAGAGGTATATTTTTGACAATATTTTGTAAATCGCTACCTCGACGTTCATCGCATACCCAGCCTGTTATGCCAATGTATAGATCTAGATCTAGGTAGTTAAAAAGGGCTTTTTTATCCCCAGTAAAACAGTGAATGACAGCTTTAGGTAAACTATTTTGATATGACTTTAGTATCTCTAGCTGACGTTTTGACGCATCCCTTTCGTGCAAGAAAAGGGGTAATTGACAATTTACAGCTAATTCAATCTGCGCCTCAAAGGCCCTCTCTTGCATTTTTTTAGGTGAAAAATTTCGATTAAAATCAAGACCCGTCTCACCAACAGCAACAACCGAGGAGTGTTGTGCTAAGTGCGCAATTGCGTCAATAGCGCTGTTGTTGAAACTGCTTGCCTCATGAGGATGAATGCCAGCAGTGGCATAGAGCATTCCAGGGAATTGGCTTTTATATTGCTCACAGATTTCGATACAGGCTTCAGTCTCTGAGATAGAGGTGCCTGTCAGTATGATTTTTTTTACAGACGATTCTTCAGCGCGAATCAATACATTTTCTACGTCTCCAGAAAATCTGGAACTGGATAGATTGACTCCAATGTCTACTAGCATGGCCAAACACTCGTTAAGTAATAGCGGCCATTCTAAAGTATTTCTTCACAACATCCATCTGCGCATCACCTATTGGCGACTACTACTCGGTAATTCGTACGGCTAAGACATCACAGCTAGCGCCATGCAACACAGAGTTGCTGGTTGAGCCAAAAATAAGTGACAAACCATGTCGTCCATGACTACCTACGACAATCAGGCCGATATTTTCACTGGTTGCCATTGCGTGCATTTCTTGAGCGGGATGGCCCAGAATAACGTGTTGATCATCACTCTCAATATTCAGTTGTGCGCCATAGGATGCGAGTCGTTCGACAGCCTGTGATTTGAGCTGTGTTTGCACATCAGACAGATCTACAGGAATATCACCGCCGTAGGTAAAGGCAAGTGGTTCGAGAATATGACAAATGGATATTTTTGTGTCGGTGCCCACAAACAGAAATTTTACCCGGTCAATGACCTGCTGTGACTCTGTTGACAGATCCAGTCCAACCAAAACATGATTATACGATGACATAGTGATGTACCCCTATGGATGTTTACTAGTAGTATTCTACACTTAGCGTTTTAAACGCAAATTTTATTTTCTTCATTATAAAGAGTAATGGTAAATGACGTGGTTGGTAATTATTTTTGCCATAGCGGTGGTTCTCTCACCGTTGATGTGGTTCAAGCAGTCGCCTCGGCAAAAACGCATCAGTCAGTTACGCAGTGCCGCCGCGGGCTTAAACCTTCAGGTGTCATTGCATCGTAGGCCTGAGGCTCGTGAAACAGAGGGTGCTCTGAGCTCAGTATGCTACAAGATCCGATGTGGGCAAGAATCGTCTCACAGTGCCTGGGTACTTCATCGCTTTAGTACGCGCGGGTGGGCCTCTGATTGGGAAGGCTGGCAATGGTTTAATCACCAAGCCGATGGTAGCTGGTCCGATGTGGTTGAGGATATTGTCAAAGATATGCCTGAAGGAGTTAGTGCGATCATCATGCAATCAACCAGTGTTGGTATGATTTGGGATGAGCGAGGGGATGAAGAGCAACTTGGCCAGATTGCAAAAAAATTAATGCAGTTAAAGCAGCATGCTGAAAATAAATGTTGACCGCAGGGGCTTGTAGCAAGTTACTATGCGAACTTAAAGCGTCATTTGAAGTTAATTAAACGTAGTATTGAGCATCTGAGTTAAAAATTGATGCCACAATAAGGAAAACCAACCCTCATGGGCAAATCGTTAGTCATCGTAGAATCACCCGCCAAGGCAAAGACGATCAATCGTTATTTGGGAGACGACTTTATCGTTAAATCGTCCGTTGGCCATATTAGGGACTTGCCCACCGGGGCTAATAGAACCCCCAGCGACCCCAAAGAGCGTGCCAAGCAGGCGGCTTTGACGCGAAAAATGTCACCGGAACAGAAAGTTATTCATCGTGAGAAAAAAGCGAAATCTCAGTTAATTAATAGTATGGGTATTGACCCAGATAATAATTGGAAAGCGGAGTATGCGACTCTGCCGGGCAAAGAGAAGGTTGTTGCTGAGCTAAAAAAGCTGGCCAAGAATGCAGATACGGTCTATCTCGCGACGGATATGGATAGAGAGGGAGAGGCTATTGCTTGGCATCTTACCCAGGTGATTGGCGGCGATGACAGTCGTTACAAGAGAGTTGTCTTTAATGAAATTACTAAGAAGGCAATACGCAGTGCTTTCGAATCACCGGGGACGCTCAATACTCATCGTGTTGATGCGCAGCAAGCAAGGCGTTTTCTGGATCGTGTCGTAGGCTTTATGGTGTCACCGCTGTTGTGGGAAAAGGTCGGCAGAGGATTGTCCGCTGGCAGAGTCCAATCGGTTGCTTTAAAAATGATCGTCGAGCGCGAGCGTCAAATTCGGGCATTTATACCAGAGGAATATTGGACCGTTCAGGCTGACCTGGAAAACAAAGTTGATGACGAGCAAGATAACGTAAAAATACGTTTTGACGTCAAGCGTCATAAGGGAACGGCATTTAGGCCAGTGAATAAAGATCAGGCTGATGTTGCGCTGGCATCACTTAGGCCTGCCCAATACTCTGTGCTTAAGCGTGAAGACAAGCCTACCAAGTCTAAGCCCTCAGCACCTTTTATCACCTCGACCTTACAGCAAGCGGCGAGCACGCGACTAGGGTTTGGTGTTAAGAAAACCATGATGATGGCTCAGCGGTTGTATGAGGGCGGTTATATTACCTACATGCGAACTGACTCCACCAATCTGAGTGCTGATGCTGTCGCTGCCTGTCGAGAATACATTCAGTTACGTCATGGTGATAAATATCTTCCGGACCAAGCAATTGTTTATAGCAGTAAGTCCGGTGCTCAGGACGCTCACGAAGCTATTAGGCCGTCCAATGTAGACATCGCGCCCGGTAGCCTAAGTGATATGGAAGTTGATGCACGCAGACTTTATCAGTTGATTTGGCAACAATTTATCGCTTGTCAGATGACCAATGCAGAATTTACCTCAACCACGGTAACCGTGTCGGCTGGTGACTACGAGCTAACAGCCAAGGGCCGAGTGACGCGCTTTGATGGTTATTTGGCTGTAATGCCACTGAATCGCAAAGGTGATGATGACATCGAGTTACCTGATCTTCAGAAAAATGATCTTATGGCAATGTTGACGCTAATACCTCAGCAACATTTCACCAAACCAGTAGCGCGGTTTTCAGAAGCGGCATTGGTCAAAGAATTAGAAAAGCGAGGCATAGGCAGACCGTCTACCTACGCATCGATTATTTCCACCATTCAAGATCGTGGTTATGTGAAGATCGAAAACAGACGTATCTTTGCTGAAAAAATCGGTGACATTGTTACTGACCGTTTGTCGGAAAGTTTTACTGACCTCATGGATTACAGTTTTACAGCCACCATGGAAGAACGCCTTGATGAAGTTGCGGCGGGCGCTTTGGACTGGAAGAGTCTGCTCAATGATTTTTATAAGGATTTCAGCGAACAAGTTAGGTCTGCCAAAGAGCCTGATCAGGGGATGCGTCCCAACACTCCGTCGCAAACTGAGATCGCTTGCGGGCTGTGTGAGCGTCCGATGATGATAAGAACTGCTGGCACAGGGGTTTTCCTGGGTTGCTCAGGGTATGCATTGCCGCCCAAGGAGCGCTGCAAGCAAACGATCAACCTCACCGAAGGTGATGAGGCGGTCAACATTGACGAAGATGATGAAGCAGAGTCAAAGTCATTGTTACACAAACATCGCTGCAGTCTTTGCAATACGTCGATGGACAGCTACTTGCTTGATGAAACTAGAAAACTACATGTCTGTGGTAACAACCCTGACTGTATTGGCCATGAGATTGAAGTTGGCCAATATGTGATTAAGGGTTATGAGGGACCGATAATTGACTGTGATAAATGCCACAGTGAAATGCAGCTGAAAACTGGTCGGTTTGGAAAGTACTTTGGTTGTACCGGGGAAACTAGTCCCGGAGAACCCTGTAAAAACACCCGAAAATTACTTCGTAATGGCGAAGCCGCTCCACCAAAGGTAGATCCTATATCCATGCCTGAATTGCGTTGTGTTAAGGTCGAAGACCACTATGTGCTGCGTGATGGCGCATCGGGTATCTTTTTAGCCGCTAGTCAATTCCCTCGCCACAGAGAGACTCGTGCGCCAACGGTGAATGAGTTATTGCCCTATAAAAGCCAAATTGATCCGAAATATCAGTTTTTATTAAAAGCACCTGCGTCAGATCCGGATGGCAATGAAACGGTTATTCGCTACAGTAGGAAAACCAAAGAGCAGTATGTGCGCAGTGAAAATGACGGTAAGCCTACCGGCTGGAGTGCGTTTTACAATCGCGGCAAATGGGTGGCGGAAGAGAAGGGTGCAAAATAGCGTTTAGTGTGTCCGATGGCCGGTGTTGACTAGGACGTTTTTCGCCCGACCAAAAAGCCAAACTGAGCAATGCTATACTACGGAAATATTAGAAGGAAAATATACATGGCCTTTACGGAATATGAACTTGTTGTGCTTGATGACGGTGAAGTCGCTTTACAGCGAGCTGGCTCAGATGAACCATTGGTCCGCATTAGCTTTTCACCCTCTGTTATTGCGGATCTTGATGGCAAGCATGTCGATGTTGCTAAAAGTATGATGGACGCGGGAATTCAGACGGTGTTTGAAATCCATGATGATCGAGCGCCTGCAGTCACTGAGGATGAAGGCAAACGCCAGACGCTCCATTGATAGCTCTTACATAGACACTCTAACTACGCCAACGGCCAGTCCTTCAATAGCAAAGTCTTGAGCTCTCAAATCAACCAAAATGGGCGAGTAATCTCTGTTTTCCGGTAGCAGGTGTATTTCATGCTTGCTTTTGGTTCTCTTAAGTCGTTTGACGGTGACTTCACCATCCACTCTAGCAACGACAATTTGTTGATTATCTGCCGTTGGTTGTTGATGGACCGCCAGTAGGTCGCCATCCATAATCCCGACGTTTACCATACTCTGACCCTGTACCCGTAAAAAGTAATCAGCACTGGGATGGAATGTGCTCGAGGGAACCTCCTGATAATCCTCAATGTTTTGCTCAGACAAGATCGGTTCTCCGGCAGCCACTCGTCCGATAATGGGGATACCCATATACTGATCTACTATGCGGATACCTCTGGAAGCGCCGGGTATCATTTCAATAACCCCTTTTCGCGCCAGGGCTCGAAGATGATCCTCAGCAGCATTTGGCGATTTGAAGCCAAGTTTTTGAGCGATCTCCGCTCGGGTTGGCGGATAACCTGTTTCATCGAGATTGTCTCGAATCAGATCAAATATTTGTTGCTGTCGGGCTGTGAGTCTTTCCATTATGTATCTCCGCAGTCGTTTAACTGTGATTATATACAGTATTGGCTAATTGGCAAGTGCTCTTAAGTTAGGCGCCTCAATGTCATTGTCAGAGTGGTATATTTTTTTATAGGCTGCAGTTGTGCTTCGAGTTACCATTACCCTGTGGTTGGTAAATATGGGTTGTATCAAGTAAGGCAACCTAAATCGACGCTTGTCGGTGGAAGCGACTGAAGGGAGTTCGTGTTTGAAAAATTGTGATAGCAGGTTACATGGTCGCCTAATGGTGGACGTGGACGGCCACTCGCTTACCTTGGATGACCGGCAATTATTGGCTAATCCGCAGGTGGGGGGCGTTATATTATTTGCTAGAAACATTGTAAGTCGCGAGCAGGTCTGCGCTCTGGTGGCGGAAATAAGAAGCTGTTCGAAGAATATTTTGATAGCGGTAGATCAGGAGGGCGGACGAGTGCAGCGTTTTAGCCATGGGTTTACTGTGATACCGTCGATGCAGCAAGTGGGAGACTTTATCGAGAGTGCCGGTAGCGAGGGTGTTTCGCTGAGTCGAGAGTTAGGCTGGCTCATGGCCTCTGAGGTATTAGCCTGCGGGCTGGACATTAGCTTTGCACCGGTTCTGGATGTTGATCGCGATACCAGTTCTATTATTGGCGATCGTGCTTTTTCCGATCAGCCCGAAAAGGTTATAACCGCTGCCACGGCGTTTATTGAGGGCATGCAAGATGCCGGCATGGCCAGCACAGGTAAGCATTTCCCGGGGCATGGTGGGGTTATTGCTGACAGTCATTTGGAGGCCCCAGTCGATAACCGAAGCTGGGAGCAGCTTAAACGTCATGATTTAATGCCTTTTCAATCTCTCGCGAAGACCTTAGCTGGGATTATGCCGGCACATATCACTTTTCCTGCGATTGATGCAGATTCCGTGGGTTTCTCTTCATTTTGGTTAAAACAGGTGTTGAGAGAGCAGCTAGGGTTTAGCGGCGTTATCTTTAGTGATGATCTCAGCATGAAGGGGGCCGATATCGTTGGTAGTTATGTGGATAAGGCGAAAGCCGCTCTTGCCGCCGGTTGCGATATGATTCTGGTCTGTAATGATCGCCAGGGTGCCGTCGAGGTATTAGCCTATATGGAGCAACAACAGACACCACTCTCGGCACTCATTGAATCTATGAGATCTAACAGCTCAGTGGCTTGGGCCGAGTTGGAGCAATCACCGCGCCGAAAAGTAGTGATAGAGAAGCTCGCAAGCGTCGCTTAGTTGATTTACGATACCCCTTAGATGCAATACAAAATAATAAACACGAGCTAGGATAGTTTAATGAAAAATTTTCAAAATTGGTTAGTGAGCCTGGCTGGCGAACAGTTTGTCTGGATCGTTGAGTTATTTTTAATCGTTCTAGTGGTTCTGAGCCTGGGCTATATCCTCAATCGCATGATTGATAGGCTAGAGAAACGTGCGGCTCAAACCAAAACTGTGTGGGATGATGCCCTAGTGGAGGCGTCCAGAAAACCATTAGTTTGGTTGGTTTGGATACTTGGTATTAACTTTGCCGCTGCTGTTGCCGCAGAGAAAATGAATTCACCAATACAAGCGTTAATTGACCCGATAAACCGCGTAGCGGTTATTGTTCTTGGTGCCCTGTTTTTAACTAACTTTATTAAACGCGCAGAGCACAATTTAATTAGTCCTGAATTTATTTCCGACCCAGTTGACCCCACTACGGTGAAGGCGGTGGCCAAGCTTTTAAGGGCCTCAGTCATTATTACGGCACTGCTGATTGCCATGCAGTTATTTGGATACAGTATTTCTGGATTACTGGCTTTCGGTGGTATTGGCGGTATTGCTGTAGGTTTTGCGGCGAAAGATCTACTAGCCAACTTTTTTGGCGGACTGATGATTTATCTAGACCGGCCGTTCTCAGTGGGTGATTGGGTTAGGTCTCCAGATAAAGAGATTGAAGGTACGGTAGAGGATGTAGGTTGGCGGTTAACGCGAATTCGCACCTTTGATAAGCGGCCTTTGTATATACCCAATGCGGTGTTTGCGAATATTTCTGTTGAGAACCCCTCGCGTATGACCAATCGCCGCATTTACGAAACCATTGGCGTCCGCTATTCAGATTTGTCCGTGATGGCGACCATTATTGATCAGGTCACCGAGATGTTATTGCAGCATGAAGATATTGATAGCCAGCAGACTATGATTGTGAACTTTAACCAGTTCTCGGCTAGCTCCCTGGACTTCTTTATTTATACCTTTACAAAAACGACCCGCTGGGTTGAATTTCATCAGATTAAACAGGATGTATTACTGCAAGTAGCGGCTGTGATCGAAGCGAATGGCGCTGAAATTGCCTTCCCAACATCAACGGTTCATTTGGAAGCGCCACCTGAGGCTCTGCCGTTGAAAGGCCAATAATTAGTGAATAAATTCTTTCCCGTTATCCTGTTTGTCATTCTTAGTTTGTTTGGCTGCACAGGCTCGCCTGAGGGCGTCTATCCAGTAACTAGCTTTCAGTTACCCGCCTATTTGGGTAAATGGTATGAGATAGCCCGTTTGGATCATTCATTTGAACGCGGCATGAGCTCGGTTACTGCCACCTATTCAATGCGCGATGACGGCGGTGTAGAGGTTTTAAACAAAGGATTCAAGGAAGACGGTGAAGCGTGGAGTGAAGCCGAGGGCAAAGCTTATTTTGTTGAATCACCCGATGTAGGTCATCTCAAGGTGTCATTCTTCGGGCCTTTCTATGGGTCTTACATTATTTTTGAATTAGATACTGTCGATTATCAGTATGCTTTTATTTCAGGAATGAACACCGATTATCTGTGGTTGCTTGCGCGTACTCCGACAGTCAGTGCTGAGCTTGTCGAACACTTTATACAAAGTGCTTCAGCGTTAGGATTTGATACTGAGCAGTTAATTTTTGTTGATCACCGGCAATGACAGTAAAACTGTATCGCGATTTAATGGTTACTCGACTACCAAAGTGGGATCAACTGCCGGCTCCGGCTCCAGATTGATAGGCTGCGGCTCATAGCTTTTAATCGTCAGCATAATGCCCAATTCAGGGTGATCTAGGTAGTAGACCTTCTCTTCCTCAATACGCTTAGACTGGGTTATCGGCCACACTGAAGAAACGGCATATTTTTTATCCTCGCTGGGTTCCTCTTGAGGATCTTTAAGGTTGGGGTCAAATTGCTCTAAAACATAGCTATCACCCTCTACAGCTGACATCTGAGTAACGTCAAAGGCGCCCGATGTCAGCGATGTTATATCGGCATCGAGCACGTCACTGTTAACCGACTCCAGCGCTGCTTTTAAGTCCTTTTCGTAGTCCTCAAAAGCATTTGGCTGACTATCAGGAGTGCCGATACTGTCAAGATCGGCAGTGGTGTTTTCATCTGCCCCTAAATCGGCCTCTAAGCTAATAGCGTTATCCTCACTCACTGCAGTTTCGTGAGTGTCTTGCTTCAAAACAATTCGCCAAGACTGCTCAGACTCGCTGGTAGAGATGATTGTCGGTATATCAGGCAATTGTATTAGATGGTTACCGTCAGTTGACGCTTGATCAGCAAAGTTTAGGCGCCAAAGATTTGTTTCAAAATGTAAAAAACGCGCCCTATAAAATCTGAGACCGCCTTCAACCTCAGCGCGATCACCAACCTTTTTACCACTGCTGACCATTACCCAGGGGTCGCGGCTATTCTCATCGACAACAAAACGCCAGGCTTCATGAAAGATGACATTATATTTTCTTCTGTCCAACACTCGTGCGCTGTCATTGAGGTTGCGTTCGCTGATCGGCAATAGTTCAAAAGGCTGCTCATATTCAGGTACGAAAATTTCTAGTGGGGGAACTATAGTATCCAGTACGTCTGAAACGTTATCGAAAATTGATTCCATACTACTAGCAGAGGTGACTACGCCAGTAGCGGGATCTTCCATCTCAATTGTAGGAATGAAGCTGGCAAATGGGAAGGGGTCTTCTACGGGTAACTCATCTGGGTCAGGGAACAGGGCGCCTTCGATTGCGTTTGCTTTTTGTGCAGCCAGCACTTCTGTATCGATTAGATGCAAAAGGCTGCCAGGAAAATTTAACTGATAGTCTTGCGGCGGCAATTCTCCAGACGCGCTCCTATCCTGCGTAAACAGAATGACTTCCACCTGGTACCAATTTTCAGGCGGTACTATTAACGTTTCATTATCAGCGTCCTGAGACGATGCAATACCTGACAGTAATAACAATGCAAGAGCACTACGTGCGATTAACCGACGTTTTACGTTGTCCCGTCCATCATTATTGTATGTCATTGTCAGTCCGGTTAATGTTAAAAATCAAAAGGTCCATTTACTCATTAAGCTGCGGGTAACAGCCTGCCGAGAATATTATTCACCGATTCAAATCGTTGCTTGGCATCATCCATAGGCATAGTGAAACTCAGTTGGTCATTGCTTTGCAAGCGGAAAGTGTCTGGTTCTTTCTGGACCATTTTAATAATCGTGATCGGCTCTACCTGGGTCGTCGAGGTAAATTGCAGTCGACCACTATTGGGACCTGCTTCTATTTTCTTTAGGCCCAGTTTCTCACCTTTCTGTTTGAGCTCAGCAAGCTGAAACAGTACTTTCGCCGGGTCTGGCAGTAAGCCAAATCGGTCAATCATTTCTACCTGCAATTCATGGAGATCAGACGGCGTTTTACAATCCGCTAATCGTTTGTATATCGTCAGACGCATATTAACATCAGGTAGATAGTCATCTGGGATAAGTGCAGGGAGATGCATGTTGACTTCAACGCCTTGATCCAGCGCTGCATCAAAGTCCAGTTTAGTGCCATTGCGAACGGCGGCGACTGCCCGGTCGAGCATCTCCAAGTACAGTGTAAATCCGATCGCTTGTATATGACCGCTTTGTTCCTCTCCCAAGAGTTCGCCAGCACCTCTTATTTCCATATCGTTGGTCGCTAGGGTAAAGCCAGAACCAAGCTGATCTGCCGCGGATATGGCTTGTAATCGCTTAGTCGCATCGGCGGTAATTTTCTTATCTTGAGGCAGCATCAGATAAGCATAAGCCTGGTGATGAGACCGACCGACACGGCCGCGAAGTTGGTGCAGTTGAGCCAAACCAAACTTGTCTGCTCGATCAATCAGAATCGTGTTAGCACTGGGTATATCAATACCGGTCTCGATGATAGTGGTGCATACCAGTACATTAAAACGCTGATGGTAGAAATCAGACATCACCTGCTCAAGTTTGCGTTCGCGCATCTGACCGTGGGCGATATTGATTCTTGCCTCTGGCACTAGCGTTGCGATTTCATCGGCGACTCGCTGAATACTCTTAACATCGTTGTGTAAATAATATACTTGACCGCCACGTAAAATCTCACGAAGAATAGCTTCCCTTGTCAGCCGTGACTCTATTTTTCGAACAAAGGTTTTGACTGAAAGACGCTTGGCGGGAGGTGTGGCTATAATGGAAAGATCTCGAATGCTGTGCATCGACATGTTGAGAGTGCGTGGAATCGGTGTTGCTGTCATGGTCAAAATATCAACCTGACTACGCAGTGACTTGATTTTTTCTTTCTGCCTAACCCCAAAGCGATGTTCTTCGTCGATAATCATCAGGCCAAGATCCTTGAAATCAACCTTGGTATGCAGCAACTTGTGGGTACTGATTAGGATATCCACTTTTCCAGCTTCGACATCCTCAATGACTTGAGTTTGCTCTTTGGCGGTCTTAAAGCGGGACAGTTCACCTACTGTCACCGGCCAATTCGAGAAGCGATCGCGGAAATTCTCCAAATGCTGGTGAGCAAGCAGGGTAGTGGGGACTAATATAATTACCTGCTTACCGCTGCTTACAGAGGTGAATGCTGCCCGCATAGCGACCTCAGTTTTACCAAAGCCGACATCTCCGCAGACCAATCTATCCATTGGCTGTGGGCTGAGCAGATCACGACGCACAGCATCAATAGCTTCTTGCTGGTCAGGCGTTTCTTCAAAAGCAAAGTCGCTACTAAAGGCTAGGTAATCTTGTTCATTAGCCTCGCAGGCAAAACCTTGGCGAGAGGCGCGCCGAGAATAGATATCAAGTAACTCGACTGCCGTATCGCGCACCTGCTTGGCGGCTTTTTGTTTAGCCTTCTCCCAGCGATCACTGCCTAGATGGTTTAGTGGTGCGGACACTTGATCTCCACCACCAAAACGACTGATTAGATGCAACGATGACACCGGAACATAGAGCTTGGCATCATTAGCATAGCTGAGCATCAAAAACTCTTGCATTGATTTATCCACCGCCAAGGTAATCAATCCTTGGTAGCGACCGACCCCGTGTTCAATGTGCACTACAGGGGCGTTAATTTTTAATTCCGCGAGACTTTTGAAAATATAATCAGGTGACTCCGAGGCCTTCGATCGGCGACGGCGCTGCATAACTTGCTGACCAAATAGTTCACCTTCAGTGATAAGGCATATGTTGGTCTCAGGTGCATATAGCCCATGATCTAGCGCGTAGGTCGTTATGCAGTATTGGTCTGTTGAGCTCAGAAACTCGTCCCAGCCAGCAACTTCTGTCGGGTTGACCTTAATGGTTTTTAAAAGATCGGTTAACACTTCGCGACGTCCTGAGGACTCAGCACAAAACAAAATACGCAGAGGCTCTCTATGACTCGAATCGTCCAATAAGAATGCCTCTAGCTTTATCATTGGGTTGGTTTGTTTGGCATTTACAGAGACATCTGGAACAGAACATATGCTGTGCCTGTTCTTGGAATTCACCAATACGGGCTCTTGCTTCTCCAAAATAGTGCGGGGGAGTTTCTTAATTTCTTGAAAAGCCTGGTCTACCGGTAAAAACAATTGATTCGGTTTTAGAATAGGGCGCTCTGGGTCAACACTGTACTCGTCGTAGCGGTAATTAATATCCGCCCAAAACTGCTCAGCAGCGACTTCGATACCCTCATCGGCAAACAGCAGTAAATTTTTTGGAAGGTAGTCAAATAAAGTAGCGGTATGCTCAAAAAACAGACTCAGATAGTACTCAATGCCCTGGGGGGCGATGCCCTCTTTTATGTCTCGGTAGACCGGACACTTACTGGGGTCATGATCGAACGCTTCATGCCAATTATTTAAGAATTGGTTGGTCGCTTCCTTATCCATAGGGAATTCCCGCGCGGGAAGCAACTCTATTTGATCAATATTTTCTAAGGTACGCTGAGATTCGGCATCAAACAGTCGCAGTGACTCAATATCATCATCCATAAGGTCCATGCGGAACGGTGTTTTAACCCCCATCGGGAAGATGTCAATAATCGAGCCGCGGAACGCAAATTCACCGTGCTCAAAGACTGTTTCCACTCGTTTATAGCCAGCTCGGCTGAGCTGGTCTTGCAGCCTTGTTCGATCTAGTTGATCCCCAATCGCATAGCTAAAAGTCCGCGAAGAAACAAAATCAATAGGCGCTGTACGATGCATCAATGTGGTCATTGGGACAATTAGAATGCCCTGATCCGTGGTGGGCAGCTTAGCAAGAGTTTGCAGTCGTGCTGAGATAATATCCTGGTGCGGAGAGAACATGTCATAGGGCAGTGTTTCCCAGTCGGGAAAAACAAGAACAGGCAGGTCTTTTTGGTTAGCAAAAAACTTGATTGCTCGGCTTTGTAATGCTGCTTGCTGAGCAGATTCAGTGACAAATACGGTCAGTCCTTGGTGTTTGAGCGCAGCTTCGGCGACCGCCAGCGATCGGCCGGCTGAATCTAAGCCAGGCCAACGCAATTTGTCTCCGGGTTTTAAAGCAGGATCTAGATGAAAAATGGTCATAGTATTTATTAGTGTCTCTTTTAATCCTGTTTGAGCCTTCACATTCTACTGCTCAACGTCTATTAGTTATAGAAATAATGTTTATCGTGCTCAGTTACGGATGGATTGGTTGCCTGTATTCATCAGTTACTGGATAATCATCAGACTTTTAAACGCAGACCTAAAGGAATTTAGCCGTGGATGAGCAACAAAGACCTCTGCCCGATGATTTTTTCACAGACTGGAAAGATCGAGAAGCCCTAGCCGAAGGGATGATCCCAATAATTGGTAAGCTTTACCGCCAAAGCAATATATCGACCTACATGTATGGCAATAGCATGGTCAACAAGTCGGTTACCGATATTATGCAAGAACATCGGTTTGTGCGTCAGGTCGAGCATAATGAAATTTCAGAGTTTGATACATTTCCAATGCTAGAGGGCATCACTAAGCTGCAGCTTGGGCCGGCGCATATCGATTTAGGCAAGATGGTTGTAAAATTCCAAAACAGCAATGGCGACGGCCGATCTCTGGAGGATTTTTTAACCGATGAGCTGAGCGACATTATAGGTTCTCAGATTAAACCGCTTCCTGAGCCTCAAGACGTAGTGCTCTATGGTTTTGGTCGTATCGGTAGACTAATTGCTCGGATCTTAGTTGATAAGGCGGGTGGTGGAGATGTTTTACGCCTACGTGCCATTGTTATCCGCAAAGGTAATGTGGACCATGACCTGGAAAAGCGCGCAGCCCTATTGCGTCGAGATTCAGTGCATGGACCGTTCAAAGGCACTGTAAGAGTCTTAGAAGACCAGAATACCTTGGTGGTAAACGGTAACCCCGTCAAAATTATCTATGCCAATTCCCCCGCGGAAATTGACTATACGCAGTATGGTATCTCGAATGCGCTAATCGTCGACAATACCGGGGTTTGGAAAGATACCGAGGGTCTTAGTGGGCATCTCAGGCCCGGCGCATCCAAAGTGCTGCTAACAGCACCTGCGGGTGACGATATTCCCAATATTGTTTATGGCGTTAATCACGATCAGATTACGGAAGATCGCAAGATCATTTCTGCAGCGTCCTGTACGACCAATGCGATTGTGCCTGTTCTCAAATGTCTTCTCGATGAATTTGGTATCAATAGCGGTCATGTGGAGACTGTGCATGCCTATACCAATGACCAGAATTTAATTGATAACTATCACAAGGGTGGCCGCCGTGGCCGTAGTGCGGCATTAAATATGGTGCTGACATCAACCGGTGCAGCCAAAGCCGTATCAAAAGTTATTCCTGAGCTAAAAGGCAAGTTAACAGGCAACGCAATACGGGTACCGACCCCCAATGTGTCCATGGCAATTTTGAACTTACAGTTAGGTAGAGACACCACGGTTGAAGAGCTCAATGAGTTTTTGCGTCAAAAAGCATTGCATTCGAGTATGCAGCAACAGATTGGTTTTACAGCGTCTACTGAAGCCGTTTCAACTGATTTTGTAGGGTCTAGACAAGCCTGTGTATTAGACGCCCAAGCGACGATTGTTGATGGCAACAGCTGTGTTCTTTATTGCTGGTATGACAATGAATTTGGTTACAGCTGTCAGGTGGTTAGATGTCTTGAAAAATTTGCTGGCGTGGTGTGGCCGAGCTATCCAAAAAAGACCTAGTCTGAATGAGAAATATCACCGTAAAAAAGCTCAGGAGACTGGGCTTTTTTTTGGTCAAAATGTAGGCATTCTAGAAACATGTACGCAGTGGATACAAAAACCACGCTTTTCTTTAAGGTTTGCGTGTTTTGAGGGTTTAACTGCTGGTATCGCAGCCGCTAGACCCTTATAATCTCGCGCATCAAAATCTTGCTCACAAAAAAACGTCATCAGCCGATTTATTATTAGTCAGGTTTGAGAAGAACAGCGGTCGAAAACTAAGGCGTCAATCGAGATTGACAGCTTTTAAGTGTACTTAATAGCCTTTAAACAGTGTGAAAATTGGTAATCTCTATGATTAAAGTTCGTCGCGGTTTGGATCTGCCTATAGCGGGCACTCCAGAGCAGGTGGTTTACGAAGGCCCAGCTATTAGTCAGGTGGCGTTGATTGGCTCAGACTACAATGGAATGAAACCAACCATGGCCGTTCGAGAAGGGGACTTGGTTAAGCTTGGACAGCTGCTGTTCACCGACAAAAAAAATGAATCTGCAAAGTTCACTGCACCCGCCGCAGGTAAAGTGGTCGCTATTAATCGTGGGGAGCGGCGAGTATTTCAGTCTTTAGTTATCGACATTGAGGGTGAAGAGGCCGAGACCTTTCCTGTTTTTACTTCAGATTCGTTGTTGGATTTAGACCGCAGCGTCGCTATCGACAACTTAGTTAACTCCGGGCACTGGGTCGCATTGAGAACCCGTCCATTTTCCAAAGTACCCAGTGCTGACTCCATCCCCAGCTCAATTTTTGTGACAGCAATGGATACTAATCCACTTGCCACTGACCCGACTGTGGTTATAGCAGAACGAGCAGATGACTTTGCTAACGGGCTAAAGGTTTTAACGCGCTTAACTGAAGGGCCGGTAAATGTGTGCGCGGCACCCAACGTATCAATACCAGGCAATGAAATTGAGGGGGTGCGTGAGATTAATTTTAGTGGCCCACATCCCGCCGGTTTAGCCGGAACCCATATTCATCTTGTTGACCCGGTTAGTGCCACCAAAACAGTCTGGTCTATAGGTTATCAAGATGTTATCGCCATTGGTCATCTTTTCACTACTGGTAGCATTGATACTCGTCGCGTGATTTCTCTGGCCGGACCTCAGGTCACTCAGCCTAGATTATTGTCAACGCGTCTTGGCGCAAATGTTAATCAATTAGTTATCGGCGAACTCGTTAACGAAGAGAATCGAGTGATATCAGGGTCTGTATTGTCTGGACGCAAAGCAGCGTCGGTCTTCGCCTTTTTGGGGCGATATCACAATCAGTTATCAGTGATTCAAGAGGGGCGTGAGCGACAGCCACTTCACTATCTACGCCTTGGTTTCGATAAGCATTCTGCGCTTCCTGCATTTGTCTCATCGTTCTCCAAAAAGCTGTTTAACATGACCACTAGCACCAACGGCAGTGAGCGTGCAATGGTCCCAGTAGGCGGTTATGAGAGAGTTACCGCGCTGGACATTTTACCCATTCAATTGTTGCGTTCGCTAATTGTGAGCGACACCCAGATGGCCCAAAGTTTGGGTTGTCTCGAACTTGATGAGGACGATATGGGCCTCTACACCTACGTCTGCGTAGGAAAGCATGAATACGGTCGCATACTGCGCGACAATCTGACCAAAATAGAGAAGGAGGGTTAAGACGGTGTTGCGTAAGCTTTTTGACAAATATGAGCCACATTTCCATGAAGGTGGGAAGTGGGAAAAATTCTATGCCTTGTTTGAAGCGGTAGATACAGCGCTTTTTAAGCCCTCAGATATCACTAAGAATAGTTCGCATGTGCGTGACAATATTGATCTCAAGCGCGTAATGATTACCGTTTGGGCGGCTACCTTCCCGGCTATGTTTTTCGGCATGTGGAACGTAGGTTTTCAAGCGAATACCATCATGGCCGAGATGGGAATGGTGTCCCAAGAGGGACTTCGCGGCATTTTTATTGGATTGCTGGCCGGCTATGATGCCACTAGTATCTGGGATAATGTTGTCCACGGTGCGGCTTATTTCCTACCGATTTATGCAACCACGTTCATAGTGGGGATTTTTTGGGAAGTCTTGTTCGCCAGTGTCCGTGGTCATGAAGTCAATGAAGGTGCTTTTGTCACCACCATCCTATTTGCGCTTTGCTGTCCGCCTGATCTACCGCTGTGGATGGTAGCTTTTGGTATTAGCTTTGGCATTGTTATAGGTAAGGAAGTATTTGGCGGTACCGGTAAGAACTTCCTCAATCCAGCACTAACTGGGCGGGCATTTCTATACTTCGCCTACCCAGCCTATATGAGCGGTGATGCCGTTTGGACAGCGGTTGATGGTTATACCGGCGCCACTATGTTGTCGGTTGCTGCCACAGAAGGCGTTGCAGTGATGGAGCAAGGCGCAACGTGGATGCAGTCATTTATTGGCACCATACATGGTTCCATCGGAGAAACGTCGACCCTGGCCATACTCATGGGCGGGGCGCTGTTGTTGCTGACCAAAATTGCTTCCTGGAGAATCATCACCGGTGTACTGGTGGGCTCAGCGCTTCTGGCTTCCTTGTTCAACACTATTGATTCGACTAACCCGATGTTTGCCATGCCGTTTTACTGGCACTGGGTGATTGGCGGCTTTGCTTTTGGCGCTATATTTATGGCTACCGACCCGGTGTCAGCAGCTATGACCAACAACGGGAAGTTCTGGTACGGGATGTTGATTGGTGTGATGGTTATTTTGATTCGAGTAGTTAATCCAGCCTTCCCTGAGGGAATGATGCTGGCAATCTTATTTGCCAATTTATTTGCTCCATTGATTGATCACTTTGTGGTTAATGCAAATATCAAAAGGAGAATTGCTCGTGGCTAACGAATCAGTTCAAAAAACCCTTGGAGTTGCGTTAGTACTCTGTGTCGTTTGCGCGGTGGTAGTATCTAGTGCGGCGGTTATGTTACGACCAACTCAGGAAGCTAATAAGCTACTCGACTTGAAAACTAACATCCTGGCATCAGCTGGGCTGCTCAAAGCAGATGTTGATGTTGAGACTCAGTTCGCGCAGATCAGTACCCGAGTTGTTGATCTTAAAACGGGTCGTTTTACCGACGATATCGATTCAAGTACCTTCGACCAACGAAAGTCGTCCAAAGACCCCGCCATGTCCACAGCCTTAACACCTGACCAGGACGTGGCCAAGATTAAACGTCGCGAAAATTACGCTACGGTTTACATCGTTGAAGGACAGCAGGGCATTGAAAAAATAATACTGCCCATCAAGGGCTACGGATTATGGTCCACCTTATATGGATTTTTGGCTCTAGAGTCTGATCTAGAGACTGTCGCTGGAATTGGCTTTTATGAGCACAACGAGACACCTGGTCTTGGTGGTGAGGTGGATAACCCTCGGTGGAAAACTAGCTGGGTGGGCAAACAGGCCTATAGTTCAGGTCAAGTGGCCATCAGCGTGGTCAAGGGTAGAGCAGATCTTACGCGACCTGAAGGCGCTTACCAGATTGATGGTTTAGCCGGTGCAACACTCACAACCCGCGGCGTAAACAACCTCGTGCAGTATTGGTTGGGTGAAGAGGGCTTTCAGTCACTTATTGGTCACTTGAAGTCAGGAGAGGCTTAACATGGCAAACCTTAAAGAAACATTGTTAGAGCCGGTAGTTGCTAACAATCCCATAGCTCTGCAGATACTGGGTATTTGTTCAGCGCTCGCGGTAACCTCAAGCATGAAAGTGTCGTTTGTAATGTGTGTGGCACTGACTGTAGTGACCGCATTCTCTAACTTTTTTGTCTCTTCAATCCGTAACTACATCCCTGGTAGTATTCGAATTATCGTGCAGATGATCATTATCGCATCTTTAGTTATCGTGGTGGACCAGGTGCTTAAAGCAGTCGCCTACGACATCAGTAAGCAGCTGTCAGTGTTCGTCGGACTTATCATCACTAATTGCATCGTGATGGGTCGAGCAGAAGCTTTTGCCATGAAAAACCCACCTATCCCGAGCTTTTTTGACGGTATTGGTAATGGCCTCGGTTATAGCGCTATCTTGATGTTAGTTGCATTTGTGCGGGAATTATTTGGCGCCGGCACACTATGGGGCTATGAAGTACTTCCCTTGGTGACTAATGGTGGCTGGTATGTCGCTAATGGCATGATGCTGGCACCGCCAAGCGCCTTCTTCCTGATCGGTCTGCTTATATGGGCACTGCGTAGTTGGAAGAAAACCCAGGTAGAAAAGGCTGACTTCAAGATAAGCAAAAACAGTCAACCGAGTGAGGTGGCGTAATGGAGTATTATCTTAGCCTGCTGGTTCGTTCAATATTTATTGATAATATTGCCCTGAGTATGTTCCTGGGCATGTGTACGTTTATCGCACTGTCGAAAAAAATTGATGCAGCGATTGGCCTCGGTATTGCGGTTATTGTGGTGCAGACAATTACAGTGCCGGTCAACAATTTATTATTTAATTATTTACTCGCAGACGGTGCCTTGGCTTGGGCTGGACTGCCAGATGTCAATTTGAGCTTCCTAGTGTTTTTGTGTTTCATCGGCGTTATCGCAGCGATTGTACAGATCCTTGAGATGGTCTTGGATAAGTATGTCCCAGCACTTTATAACGCGCTGGGTGTGTTTCTGCCCCTCATTACGGTGAATTGCGCAATCTTAGGTGGCTCGCTGTTAATGCAAGAACGGGGCTACAATTTTGTCGAGAGCGTGGTGTTTGGCTTTGGCTCTGGTACCTCATGGGCCGTAGCAATTGCCGTCATTGCGGGTATTCGCGAAAAGCTAAAATATAGTGATATCCCAGAAGGCCTACAGGGCTTGGGAATCGTATTCATTACCGTGGGATTAGTTTCCCTAGGTTTTATGTCCTTCGGTGGTATCGATCTTTGATCATGGAGAAATAACTGAGTATGAATGCTCAATTTGAAATTATTCTTGGCGTAGCAATGTTCACCACCGTAATTCTCGCGTTGGTGGCGTTTATTTTGGTTGCACGTAGCAAACTGGTCTCATCGGGTAACGTGAACATTGAAATTAATGGTGAAAAAACCATTACTGTTCCTGCCGGTGACAAGCTGTTGCAAACGCTATCCGCTGCAGGTTTATTTCTACCCTCTGCCTGCGGTGGCGGTGGAAGTTGTGCGCAGTGTAAATGCGTGATTAACGATGGGGGCGGATCAATGCTACCCACCGAAGAAGGTCACTTTACTCGTCGCGAAGCGGCTGAGGGCTGGCGTCTATCGTGTCAGACACCGGTTAAGCAAGACATGAAAGTGCAGGTGCCTGAAGAAGTGTTTGGTGTGCAGCGCTGGGAATGTGTTGTTGAATCTAACCCCAATGTAGCGACCTTTATTAAAGAGTTAACCCTTAAGTTACCTGAGGGTGTAGACGTAGCATTCCGCGCTGGCGGTTATGTGCAGTTGGAATGTCCGCCACACCATATTAAGTACGCCGATTTTGATATCGAGCCCGAATATAGAGGCGATTGGGAACACTTTAAGTTCTTTGAGCACGAATCCATTGTTAAAGAGCCAGTCATACGGGCCTACTCTATGGCCAATTACCCGGATGAAAAGGGCTTGGTTAAATTCAACATCCGAATTGCTACGCCACCGCCGCGCTCAACTGGCATCATCCCCGGTCAGATGTCGTCCTATGTATTTAGCTTAAAGGCCGGTGACACTATTTCGGTCTACGGTCCCTTTGGTGAGTTCTTTGCTAAAGAAACTGCCAATGAAATGGTATTTATTGGTGGTGGAGCAGGCATGGCACCCATGCGCTCGCATCTCTTCGACCAGCTTAAGCGGATTAAGTCTGATAGAAAGATTAGCTTTTGGTATGGCGCACGTTCGCTTCGCGAATGTTTTTATGACGATGACTACGACATGTTAGCCTCAGAGAATAGTAACTTTGACTGGCACTTGGCCTTATCTGATCCCCAGCCCGAAGATAACTGGGACGGCTATACTGGCTTTATTCACAATGTTTTGTTTGAGCAGTATCTTAAGGATCATGAAGCACCTGAAGATTGTGAGTTCTATATGTGTGGGCCGCCAATGATGAACGCGGCGGTGGTTAAAATGCTCAGTGATTTGGGCGTTGAGAAGGACAATATATTCCTTGATGATTTTGGCGGTTAAATTAATCCAACAAAACGCCTTAGAGAGACTTTTTAAAGGCTCGCTATGGCGTGCTTGTGGGTTAGTTTTACTGTCGGCAGTACTGCTCAGCGGTTGCGATAGTGGCCCTGAAATTGTCAAAATATCCGGTACTAAAATGGGTACCACTTACCACATCACGGTGGTGGCCGATCAGCCAGCACCAGACAATCTTGGCGCATTAATTGAAGCAGAGTTGGACCGCGTCAATCATTCCATGTCGACCTATAAACCTGACTCTGAAATCAATCGATTTAACCGCTTGGCGGTGAATCAGCCGATGTCTGTTTCCTCAGAATTTCTTGAGGTACTAACTATTGCGCAATCGGTGTGGTCCAACAGTGGTGGCGCCTTAGACCCCTCAGTCGGTCCTCTGGTTGATCTGTGGGGTTTTGGCCCTAGCCCCAGCGAAGACCAGATACCTAGCGAAGAGCAGATTACTGCCGCCTTAGCCAGCGTGGGCTTTGATGCGGTTATGATTGATGCGAATGAGCAAAAAATAATCAAGACTCGACCGGTCGCTATTGATCTATCGGCGGTGGCCAAAGGCTATGCCGTAGACCTAGTAGCCGACTTACTGGAAATGAATGCGCTGCCTGACTATCTGGTTGAAGTCGGCGGTGAAACGCGGGTTAGTGGGCTCAACCCAGAAGGGCAGCCATGGCGGCTAGCCATAGAGTCCCCCTTGCTTATCGGTCAAATTGAACGAGTGCTGGCGCTGACTAGCGGTGCGGTTGCTACCTCAGGCGACTACCGTAATTATTTTGAGCGCGACGGTGTGCGTTATTCACATACCATTGATCCCCGGTCCGGTCAGCCAATCAATCATGCATTGGCCTCAGTGACCCTGTTGGCCGATACCTGCGCTGAGGCAGATGCCTGGGCCACAGCGTTAATGGTGCTGGGCGACAAGCAAGGCCTCGAGCTGGCTAATCGGCTTGGACTAGCCGTGTATATGCTGTCTAGGGACAATGGCGAGTTCACAGTGTCCTACAGTAAAACGTTTGAGCCCTATATGGCAGCCGCCGCCCAACAAGCCGTATCAGAAGAGAGTTAGACCCATGGCAGAAATTATACTTTCGGTAATTATTTTTGGTGTTTTGGTAATGGCCATGGCAGTCGGTGTGCTCATGGGCCGCAAGCCTATAGCAGGCTCCTGTGGTGGCGTTGGCGCTGCTCTGGGTGAAGACAATTACACCTGTGATATCTGCGGTGATGACCCTAATAAGTGCGAAGAGCAAGGCTCCGTTGATGCACAGACTTACAACGCAATGGATACACAACAGAAGAGTTTTTAGTAATGGCTGATTTTTCCTACGATTTAGTGGTTATTGGCAGCGGGCCTGCTGGCGAAGGGGCGGCAATTAACGCAGTCAAACAGGGCTTGCGGGTGGCTGTAGTCGACGAGAAGCTGATGCCGGGTGGTAACTGTACCCATCTGGGTACTATTCCCTCAAAGGCGCTTCGGCACTCTGTGCGGCGGATGATGCAGTACAACAATATGCCTCTGTTTCGGTCTATCGGAGAGCCTCGCTGGTTTTCGTTTCCGGAAATGATGAAAGCGGCAGATGATGTTATTACCAAGCAAGTTGAAGGGCGCACCAAAGGTTATGCCCGCAATCGTGTTCAAATCCATAATGGTCATGCCAGTTTCACTAATAAAAACGAAATTGCAGTCACTGCGCAGGACGGAAAAGTTATTTCCATTGCCAGTAAGTTCTTTTTAATTGCCACGGGCTCTAGTCCTTATCGCCCTGAAGATATTGATTTTAGTCACTCATGTGTTTTTGACAGCGACAGTATTTTAAAACTTGATAGCTCTCCGCGAAACATCATTATTTACGGTGCCGGCGTTATAGGTTGTGAATATGCATCAATATTTTCGGGTCTAGATTCTCGCGTCGACCTCATTAACACTCGCGAATGGTTAATGAATTTCCTTGATGATGAAATTTCGGATGCCCTTAGCTACCACCTGCGCGATTTGAACGTGATGGTGCGTCACAACGAAGAGTACGAGCGTTTAACCACCCATGAAACCGGTGTCACTCTAGAGCTTAAGTCCGGTAAGCGTATTCATGCCGAGGCCTTGCTGTGGTGCAACGGTCGCAGTGGTAACACTAAGTCTCTGGGGTTGAGTAATATTGGTATTGAAGCCGATGAGCGCGGCCAGCTAGCCGTCAATGAAGATTATCAAACCGCCGTGGCCAATATTTACGCGGTTGGCGATGTTATAGGCTGGCCATCACTCGCCGGAGCAGCCTATGACCAGGGCAGAGCGGCAGCCTCTCACATGTGTGACATGGAAGATCAATACCGGGTTAAAGACGTGGCTACGGGTATTTGGACCATCCCAGAAATTAGCTTTGTCGGTAAAAATGAAAGTGAACTGACCGAACAAAAAATACCTTACGAGATAGGCCGCGCCTATTTTAAAGACACCGCTCGGGCTCAAATATCCGGTGAAGAAGTCGGTATTTTAAAGATCCTGTTCCATCAAGATACCCTGGAAATTCTGGGTATTCACTGCTTTGGCGCTGAGGCGGCAGAGATTATTCATATTGGCCAAGCCATTATGAATCAGAAGGGCGAGGCCAATACCATTAAGTACTTCTTAAGCACCACCTTTAACTATCCAACCATGGCGGAAGCTTACAGAATAGCCTCCATGAATGGTATGAATCGAATTAGCCGAGAGCACCGCCGTTTCGAGGATAAGCAACGCTAGCTATTCCAATAGCTACTTTTGAGTGGCTGTTTCTAAAATAGCGGATGCTTGAACTGGCTATCTGTTGTTTGTGCTGGGGCTTTCAGGTTTAATCTCTGCATGTTTAAAAACCTTCCATTGTTTATTGGTTATCGCTATACCCGCAGCAAGCGCAGGGAAGGGTTCGTCTCTTTTATCTCGGCTTTTTCTCTGGGTGCCATGGCGCTTGGCGTGGCCGCACTGATCATAGTTCTCTCGGTAATGAATGGCTTTGATAGTGAAATCAAAAGTCGGCTTCTTAAAGTCGTTCCCCATGTGACAGTCACCCAACATAATGGCTTCAGTCCCGATCGACTGGCCGTTATTGCTAAGAAAATAACTGATGACTCTTCCGTGCGCGATTTTATTCCCATGGTACAAGGCTTTGTAATGCTCTCTAAAGATGGCCAGCAGGTTGGTGTTAACTTGCAGGGAATAGACCCCGAGTGGCCTACTGCCAACTTATTAGCTGACAGTATGATCAGCGGTGAGATAGGGCAACTCGTAGAGGGAGATTTTAGGATTATTATTGGTAGTCAAATTGCCCGCAAGATGGATCTTTTTGTGGGTGACAAGTTGCAGATTACCCTACCAAAGGTCAGTGTCACGCCCGCGGGGATTTTCCCCAGAATTAAACGGGTCACCGTGTCCGGAGTTTTCGAGGTAGGGGCCCAGGTCGATGGCTCAGTAATCTTTATTCATCAACATGATGCACGTAAACTGTTGCGACTGGGTGATAATTATCAGGGTTTTCAGGTTCAGCTGCATGACGCCTTCGCTGCAGATCAGTGGGTTGCGACTCAAGGCAGCCAGTTGTTTCCAGATCTGAAGTGGCAATCTTGGACCTTAACCATGGGCGCGCTGTTTCAAGCAATGCGTATGGAAAAAGTAGTCGTAAGTTTGCTGCTGTCCGTGATTATTGCCGTGGCGGCATTTAATATTATTGCCAGTCTGGTGCTGATGGTAGCGGACAAGCGCAGAGACATAGCGGTTATTCGCACAATGGGTGCCACCTCAAGTCTGGTGACTAAAATATTTATTATCCAAGGGCTCTCAGTGGGGCTGATGGGGATTTTCAGTGGCACACTGATTGGTTGCACCGTGGCGTATTTTATTGGAGATATTGTGGCAATGATTGAGGGTGCATTGGGAATTTATTTCTTCGATCCCAGTATCTATTTAATTAGCGCACTACCGTCTAAAATAGTAGTTGCTGATGTGGCGACAGTCATTGGCAGTGCCGTGTTAGTTAGTTTTTTAGCGACTCTTTACCCAGCATGGCGAGCTGGCCAAATACTGCCCGCGGAGGCGCTACGTTATGACCAATAAGCCCATTATGCAGGCTACTGACCTGAGCCGACATTATCGTCAAGGCGATGTCACGCTGTCAGTGCTGTCAGGGGTTAACCTGCGCATTGAGGTGGGTGAGAAAATTGCCATCGTTGGTGTGTCAGGGTCCGGTAAAACTACCTTGCTGAACTTGCTTGGCGGATTAGATGATGCGGATACCGGTGAAGTCATTGTAGCTGGGCAGTCATGGCATAATCTTGATGCTTCTAAACGCGCGGTGTGGCGTAATCAGCATGTCGGGTTCGTCTATCAGTTTCATCATCTTTTGGGTGAGTTTTCAGCGCTTGAAAATGTTGCCATGCCTCTACTCATTGGTAAATGCACGGTGAAGGAGGCAACGCAAAGAGCCACAAAACTACTAGAGCGGGTTGGGCTGGGTGATCGGCTACATCATCAGCCGGCCGAACTCTCAGGTGGCGAGCGTCAGCGTGTTGCCGTCGCGCGCGCTTTGGTCACCGAACCTTCTGTGGTACTGATGGATGAGCCGACAGGCAATTTAGATCCGCATACCGCCGGTGCCATACTCGACTTGCTGATCGAGCTGAATGAGACTTTAAATATCTCATTTATATTGGTGACTCATGATCCGGCCATCGCAGCGCAAATGGACAGAACACTGACCTTAACTGACGGGTTGTTGGTCAGCGAGAACCCAGCCGTTGTTTAAGCCAGCCGCAGTTTTTATTGGGTTGCGCTATTTTTTTGCCGGCCAGCGCTCCGCGCTGTTGGTATCATTTATTTCAATGTTAGCGATAGCTGGTTTAGTCTTGGGTGTCGCGCTGTTAATTATTGTGCTTTCAGTGATGAATGGTTTTGACCGTGAATTACGCAACAATATTCTGTCAGTTGTTCCTCATGTGCAGTTAATACATCAGTCTGGTATCGCTGATTGGCAGTCGGAGCGTGCCAAGATTGTCCAAATTGATAAGGTCACCGAAGCGGTTCCCTATGCTGATGCGAAAGGGCTTATAAGCCGTCAGCAAAATGCCCGTCCGGTGCAGTTGTTGGGCTTATCTGCCGAGGCGATACCAGCGGGTCTGGCCGCGGTACTAAAAAAACACGACTTGGCCATTCCATCGCAAGGCCGCATATTACTCTCAGAGGTTATTGCCGATGGTTTAAATGCGGTGACCAATCAGCGTATTTCCATTATTTTTCCGGCTGAAAATAACCGCTCCACCGTCGTTCATTCCTTTGTGGTGGAGGGTATTTTTGCCACCCATACCGAGCTTGATCAGTCGCTAGTCATCGCCTCGCTGCAGCAGGTGGCCGAGATTGCCGGAATTCCCAACCGTGCACAGGGCTTTCGTTTGCAGGTAAGTGATCAGTTTAACGCGCGCAACATAGGCTTTGAGATCATTAACCAGCTCCCATTTGGCTATGGGTTCAGAGATTGGTTTCAGACCCATGGCAACCTCTATCAGGCCATTCAGCTGTCACGCAACATGGTAGTACTGCTGATCTTCTTAATTGTTGCCATCGCCGCGTTTAACGTTATTTCAATGTTGATGATGTCCGTGATGAACAAGCGCAAAGATATTGCTGTATTGCAGACCTTGGGCTTATCACGTGGCGACATTGTCAGTTTATTTTTGGTACAGGGCAGCATGATAGGTGTCGTCGGCATCACGCTGGGTGTGCTGCTAGGGGTACTTGGCTGTTACTGGGTGGCTGATCTTGTAAGCTGGTTTGAAGCCCTATTGGGTACGTCTTTTCTCGACACCGAGGTATATCCCATTGATTATGTCCCGGTTGACCTGCGTTGGGCCGATGTTTCCATGATCGCCGGCATTGCCCTAGCTCTAAACGTGGTAGCCACAATTTATCCGGCACTGCGTGCCAGTCGCACCGTTCCAGCGGACGAATTACGCTACGAGTAATGAGCTTTAACTCAGTTTAGTTTCGGTGATGGGGCCACTAGCTTTTCGGAGAGACTTTTTTATCAGCCTGACGGGCATCTTTTCGTTGTTCCCAATTTCTAACAACCCTCCAGCGCCACAAAAATAACACAAAGAAGTAACCTATTGATGCGAGCACTGTGCCGCATAGCAGGCTGCCGACAAACAGCGGCAATAAAATCTCGGAGCCCAACTGAGAAAACCATTCCCAGGTTAGGGTAACTGAAAAGTCGCCCAATTCGGTGCCCAGTATAAGGCTCCCCAATTTATAGGTGAGAAAGAACATGGGGGGGATGGTTAATGGATTACTCATCCAGATGATGAGCATAGCCAAGGGCAGATTAGCACCGAGCCAGAAGCACATTGCTATTACTAACAGGCTTTGAATAGGTAAGGGAATAAAGGCGCAGAAAATACCCACAAACATTGCCAGTGACACTGAGTGACGATTTAAATGCAGTAGGTTTGGGTCTTGTGGCAATGATCGCAGCCAGCGCAGTGAGGGACGTTCGAGTAGTCCTTTAACATCGGGTAAAAAACGGCGGATTGTTTTGCGCGGCATAGAACGTTCGTTTTTGAGTTTCTTTAAGGGCTTATTATGCCTCCAAGAGGCCGCACTAACTAGTCTAAATGCCACCTAAAAACGTACTTATTTCGGATTGCGTTATACAATGGCGGTCGACTTTTGAGCTCACTTACTCACTAATTTGGATGACGCAATTGAACGACAAGAAACAGCCGGCACTTTCAATAAAAAACTTAACCAAAGTTTACGATAACTCTTTTCAGGCGCTTAAAGGCATTGATTTGGATGTCGCTCAAGGTGATTTCTTTGCCTTGTTGGGCCCTAATGGTGCCGGTAAATCGACCACCATCGGTATTATTTGCTCACTGGTGCGAAAAACTTCTGGCTCAGTGACCATCTTTGGCCATGATATTGATGAAGATTTCTCCACGGCCAAACAGTATGTTGGTGTAGTACCTCAGGAGTTTAATTTTAATCAGTTTGAAAAGCCGATTGACATATTGGTGGCCCAGGCAGGCTATTTTGGTATTGTGGCCAGCGTGGCGCTGGAACGTGCAGAAAAGTATTTGAAACAGTTGGGCTTGTGGGAGCGCCGTAATGATCTGTCGCGCAATCTTTCCGGCGGAATGAAGCGCAGACTGATGATCGCGCGGGCACTCATTCATGAGCCTAAATTACTGGTGTTAGATGAACCCACCGCTGGCGTTGATATTGAATTACGGCGTTCAATGTGGGAGTTTCTGCAAGAGATTAACAAGCAGGGTACAACAATTATTCTTACGACGCATTACTTGGAAGAAGCAGAGAGTCTGTGTCGTAATATTGCGATTATCGACCACGGTACTATCGTTAAAAACACCAGTATTAAAGCGTTGCTCAAGCAGTTAAACCGAGAGACCTTTATATTTGATACTCGCGAAGAGCTAACCGATTGTCCGGTGATTGCGGATTACCCGACAATACTGGTTGATGGTCATAGTATTGAAGTGGAGGTGCTGAAAACCCAGTCCATCAATGAGGTGTTTGTCGCCTTGAGCGAACAAAAGATTGATGTCATCAGTATGCGCAATAAGAGCAACCGTTTAGAAGAGTTATTTTTTGACATGGTTGAGAAGAATTTAAGTGCTAAAAATGAGGTGCAGGGCGATGAATAATTATCAAAAATGGGTGGCCTTTGATACTATTTTACGCCGCGAACTCCGACGTTTTATGCGTATTTGGCCGCAGACATTGTTGCCTCCGGTCATTACTATTGTGCTGTATTTTGTTATTTTTGGTCAGTTGATAGGTGAGCGTATTGGTACCATGTCGGGCTTGCCTTACATTCAGTTTGTGGCGCCAGGCTTAATTATGATGTCGGTGATCACCAACTCATACTCCAATGTGGTTTCCTCCTTCTTTGGGTCCAAATTTCAACGTAATATCGAAGAACTACTGGTCTCGCCAACCCCCAATTGGATTATTTTATTGGGTTATGTGGCTGGAGGTATGTGCCGTGGTCTGGGCGTCGGGGCAATTGTTACCCTGCTGTCACTGTATTTTGCTGACTTTAGTATTCACAGCTTGCCCATCACCATTGCCATCGTGTTCATGACCTCGCTGATGTTTTCACTCGCTGGACTTATCAATGCGATTTTTGCGGCTAACTTTGATGATATATCTATAATTCCAACCTTTGTTTTAACACCATTGACCTATCTCGGTGGGGTATTTTATTCGATAGATTTACTGAGCGAGTTCTGGCGCAATCTGTCAATGATAAACCCCGTTTTGTATATGGTTAATGCCTTTCGATATGGAATAGCTGGCATCACCGATATTAATATTTTTTGGTCATTTGGTATGGTGGGTCTATTTTCATTAGTGTTGTTCTTCAGCGCGCTACGCTTGCTCGAGAACGGTTCAAGGTTGCGTAACTAATGGTTGATTATTCTGAGACTGAATTGGGTCGAGAGACTGCGTATAGCGATCAGTACGATGCCGCGCTGTTGCAACCTATAGCGCGCTCAAAAGCGCGCCAGCAAGCTCAGGGTGGCAGCTTACCCTTTGTAGGCTGTGATGTTTGGACCGCTTTTGAGGTGTCCTGGCTGAATACAGAGGGGTTGCCACAGGTGGCAATCGGAGAGTTTAGCTTTCCCTGTACCAGTGATTCCATTATTGAGTCCAAGTCTTTTAAGTTGTATCTCAACTCAATTATTCAGACCTCTTATGACTCTAAGCACTCGGTTGTCCAGTTACTAACCCATGATCTGTCTGCTGCTTGTGGTGCGCCGGTGGACGTTGTTCTCTATGAGCTTGCTGAATATGCAGGGTTTTATGCTATTTCAGAGCCGCAGGGCAGCTGTCTTGATCAGCGCCCGGTAATTATTGATTGCTACCACCCAGACAAAAGTCTCCTTTCAGCCAGTCCAGAACATAAAGTGAGCGAAACACTTTATTCTCATTTGCTAAAAACCAATTGCCCAGTTACCGATCAGCCCGATTGGGCATCGCTTTATATCACTTATTCGGGGCCTAAAATTGACGCGGACGGCTTGCTAAAATACATCGTGTCCTATCGCCAGCATCAAGATTTCCATGAACAGTGTGTCGAGCAGATTTTTAGCGACATTATGTTGCGTTGTAATCCGTCGGAACTGAGTGTTTATGCGCGTTATATGCGCAGGGGTGGGCTGGATATAAACCCGTTTAGAAGTACCTCAATGACAACACCGCCGGCACTTCGCCAAGTTCGCCAATAATGTCCAGCGAGCCAAGGTTTGTTTAAGCCAAGCTGGTTTTGAGAAACCCAATGAGTAGTTTGATCGCCTGATCGCCTCTTTTGCTCGCATCGCAAACTAAATTTATACCCACCTTGCCCAAATCAGGGAATCTTGGCGACTGTGCGAGTATTTGCAGGTTGCTCGGAACAGTACTCTTGGCTAAAACAGTTACACCTAAGCCTTCTTGAATGGCATATTGAATGCCGGTGAGATCTGGGTTGGTGTATACAATTTGCCACGGCAGCTCAGATTGGTCGAGACGTTGGATTGCGCGCCGTCGATAAATACAACCTTCAGCCGCCACAATTAATGGCATAACTTCTACTTTAAGCGGGTTTTTTGTACTGCTTGCCACCCAGACCAGATCATCATTTTTAATGAGATCAGAGTTTTTGTCTGAGGACTGATCGCCTAAGGCCAAAATAAGGTCATGCTTTGCTTTGCCGGCCTTGGTTAATAGGTGCTTACTCAACTCACAGTTAACTTCTAGAGTGACGTTGGGGTAGGCATTAGCAAAGCGACTGACGATTTTCGGCAATAGAGTGGTGGCAAACTCACTGGGAATACCAAGACGAATTTTTCCTGCCACGGCACTTTTAGAAAACTGGCTTATGGCTAGATCATTTAATGCCAGAATTTGAGTGGCATACTCATAGAGTGACTCGCCTGCCTCCGACAATTCAAGGCTTTTAGCGGCGCGCGTAAACAAGCTCTCATCGACTAATTCTTCCAGCCTTTTTATTTTTAAGGTCACCGCAGGCTGAGATCGCCCTATTAACTCACCGGCTTTGGTAAAGCTACCAAGCTGGGCTACAGAGACAAATGCTCGCAGTAGATCCATGGATAAATTTTTCATCAAATTACCCTCTATTTGCCATTAATATTATAAATAATAACATTATAGCTATTAATTTAACATATTAAAGTTAGCGCCTTATCATAGACATCTAAAACGCACAGTTAGGCTTTTAAGAGTAGATAAAACCTATGTCCGAGAGTTCAGGCAACAGAAAAACTCAGTTCTATGACTACCACCTTGCGGCGGGTGGGAAGATGGTGCCTTTTGCAGGCTATCTTATGCCTGTGCAGTATCCCTTGGGCATTATGCAAGAGCATCTGCATACGCGAGACCATGCCGGGCTTTTTGATGTGTCTCACATGGGGCAGGTCTTGGTCAGAGGCCCCAATGCGGCCGCTGAATTAGAAAAGTTAATGCCTGTAGATGTCGAAGCCTTAGCAATTAACCAACAGAGCTATGCGACTTTCACCTCAGGTGATGGCGGTATTTTGGATGACCTAATTATCACACGATGGGCCCAGGACACATTTTTTCTAGTGGTTAATGCCGGCTGTAAAGAACAGGATGTTGCGCATCTAAAAACTCACTTACTCGACTGTGAAATAAACTATTTAGATCACCAGAGTTTGATTGCACTGCAAGGTTTACGTGCCGTAGAAATTATGACTGAGCTAGCGCCTGAAACAGCAGCCTTAGTCTTTATGCAGGGCTGTCATACGCAGATTGGCGATATCGAATGCTATGTGACACGGTCCGGCTATACCGGTGAGGACGGCTTTGAAATTTCAGTGTCAGACGACCATGCATTGGCGCTAGCCGATGAATTACTGGCCTACGACTACTGCCAATGGATTGGCTTGGGAGCCCGTGACTCTCTGCGACTAGAAGCCGGCCTGTGCCTTTATGGTCATGACATGGACGAGCATACATCGCCCGTAGAAGCCTCCATTAGTTGGAGCATCAGTAAATCCCGCCGTAGCGACGGCGAAAAAGCGGGCGGATTTCTTGGCGCTGACACCATCTTGGGGCACCTAGCTAATGGTGCCACTAAAAAGCGAGTGGGCTTTTTAGTGGAAGGCCGAGCACCAGTGCGAGAGGGTGCCGAGATTGCCGACCAACAGGGAAACCTGGTGGGTGTTATCACTAGCGGCGGTTTTGGGCCATCCTTGCAAGCGCCTGTAGCCATGGGCTATGTCCCCGTTGGGCTGTCAGCGGTGGGTACCCAGTTAACCGCACTGGTTAGAGGGAAACCTCGATCGATTACCGTCGCAAAAATGCCTTTAGTCCCACAACGATATTATCGCGGTTAACCGCTCACTATAAGGAGTCCAAAATGGGCCATGTCATTTACACCAAAGATCACGAGTGGTTAAGAATTGAAGACAATTTAGTCACTGTCGGCGTAACCGAATTTGCTCAGGAGCAACTTGGTGACGTGGTCTTTATTGAATTGCCAGAGGTAGGCAGTGAGCTAATGGCCGGTGATGAAGCCGCAGTGATTGAGTCGGTGAAAGCCGCCGGTGAGATAGCGGTGCCAATTGATGGAGTGGTAACTATGGTGAATGAGACCTTAGTTGATCAGCCAGATCTGCTAAACAGTGCACCAGAAACTGAGGGTTGGATATTTCAACTAACCCCCAGCGAGATGCCGGACATTGCCGATTTCATGGATGCCGAGCAGTACCAACAATATATTCAAGATGGCGAATAACAAAGTCTGATGACTGGAGATAGTGTAATGTTGAAAAAGCGTCGAACGCTTGCTGATTTAGAAAACTCTGCTGAATTTACTGCCCGCCATATAGGCCCAGATACAGCTGACCAAACTGCTATGCTTGATGCGTTAGGCTGCAAAACACTTGCACAGCTAACCCAGCAGGTAGTCCCAGAGGCTATCGCCATGAGCGAGAGTCTGGCAATTGATGATGGCTGTACTGAAGCTGAGGCGTTGCATGAGCTAAAGCAGATTGCCAGTCACAACAAGGTGTTCCGCAGCTTTATCGGTCAGGGTTATTACGGCACTATTACTCCCAATGTCATTCAGCGCAATATTCTTGAAAACCCCGCTTGGTACACGGCGTATACGCCTTATCAGCCAGAAATTTCTCAGGGTCGTTTAGAGGCATTAATCAATTTCCAAACTATGATTACCGATCTTACCGGTATGGAAATCTCCAATGCGTCAATGTTGGACGAAGGTACGGCAGCGGCAGAAGCGATGTCACTTTGTCAGCGAATGTCTAAGTCGAAGTCACTACGATTTTTTGTTGATAGCGATTGCCTGCCACAGACTATTGAGGTCATTAAAACCCGTGCCGAACCTCTTGGTATCGAGGTTGAAGTAGGTAATCCTGATGATTTCACCGGTGAAGCTTTCGGGATACTGCTGCAATACCCCGGCGCCAGCGGTGAAGTGCGTAATCATCGTTTGGCAATTGAAAAAGTTCAAGCACAGCGCGGCTTAGCTGTCATGGCTGCGGATATTCTCAGTTTAGTCATGCTTGAGTCACCCGGTTCATTGGGTGCAGATGTGGCTATTGGGTCGACCCAACGATTTGGTGTTCCACTGGGCTATGGTGGCCCTCATGCTGGTTATATGGCAACCAGAGAGTCCTTTAAACGCAACCTTCCCGGTCGTTTAGTAGGGGTTTCCCAAGATGCCACAGGCGCGCCAGCCTATCGCTTGGCACTGCAAACCCGCGAGCAACATATTCGTCGCGAGAAAGCGACCTCTAACATATGTACAGCACAAGTACTGCTGGCAGTGATTGCCGGCATGTATGCGGTGTACCACGGCCCAAAGGGTCTGCAACGGATTGCCCAGCGAATTCACATGCTCACCTCGGTGTTGGCGGAGGGGTTGAGCCAAAATGGGCTTACACCTAAAAATACTCATTGGTTTGACACCTTGTCCCTGAATACGGGTGAACGTACCGAGTCTATTCGTCAAGCGGCTGAGGCGCGTGAAATCAATCTGCGCCTGATTGATAAAACTACGCTGGGTGTCTCTCTGGATGAGACAAGTACAGCGCAAGATGTGGCCAATCTTTGGGATATTTTAGTTGGCGAAACAGACCTCGACGTACGCGTAATGTCGGAGCAGGTCAATGACAACATGCCCGGTGATTTAGTCAGAACCACTGACTTTTTAAGTCATCCGACGTTTAGTCGCTACCATTCTGAAACTGAGATGTTGAGATATTTGCGCAAGCTATCAGACAAAGACATCGCATTGGATCGGGCGATGATTCCGTTGGGTTCATGCACCATGAAATTGAATGCTACCGCTGAGATGTTACCCATCACATGGCCTGAGTTTTCTAACATGCATCCTTTTGCGCCGGTTGATCAGACCAAGGGTTACTCCATTATGATGGAGCAGTTAGAGGCAATGCTCTGTGCATCGACAGGCTATGACGCCATGTCACTGCAGCCCAATGCGGGCTCTCAGGGCGAATATGCCGGTTTGTTAGCTATTCGCGGTTACCATGAGAGCCGTGGCGATAGCCACCGACAAGTCTGTCTAATTCCAAGTTCTGCCCACGGGACTAATCCTGCATCAGCGCAGATGTGTGGTATGACCGTAGTAGTGGTGAAGTGTGATGATCAGGGCAATGTTGATGTGGACGATCTACAGTCAAAAGTCGTTCTCCACAGTGAAAAATTAGCTGCAATCATGGTGACGTATCCTTCAACACATGGCGTTTTTGAAGAAAGAATCACTGAAATTTGCGACATCGTTCATCAGCATGGTGGGCAGGTGTACATTGATGGCGCCAACCTCAACGCGATGGTCGGCGTCTGTCAGCCCGGTAGCTTTGGCGGCGATGTCTCGCACCTCAATTTACACAAAACATTTTGTATCCCTCATGGTGGCGGTGGGCCGGGTGTCGGCCCCATCGGTGTTGGAAAACACTTAGAGCCTTTTTTGCCGAAGGAATCAGAGGAGGGCGATCGTCGAGGGGCTCAGGTATCCGCAACACCCTATGGCAGCGCCAGTATTTTGCCGATCACTTGGATGTATATTCGCATGATGGGTCGGCATGGACTTAAGCAGGCTACCGAAGTTGCCATATTGAATGCTAACTATATTGCCCATCGCCTAGAGACGCATTATCAGATTCTGTATACCGGAACTCAGGGTCGTATTGCTCATGAATGTATTTTGGATGTTCGAGTGATTAAAGATGAAGTGGGTATAAGCGTTGATGATATTGCAAAACGACTGATTGATTATGGTTTCCATGCACCGACCATGTCGTTTCCGGTAGCCGGAACACTCATGATTGAACCCACTGAAAGTGAGTCAAAAGCTGAAATAGACCGGTTCTGTGACGCAATGATCGCGATTAAGTCAGAGGTTGACCAAGTTAAAGACGGCAATTGGAGCTTAGAAGATAATCCTTTAGTGGCTGCTCCACACACTGCTGCTATGGTGAGTGCCGATGAGTGGGAACATGCCTATACCCGCCATCAAGCAGCCTATCCGGTGGCTTCATTAAAAGACAATAAATATTGGCCACCGGTTGCGCGTCTTGACCATGTGTATGGCGATCGCAATCTGATGTGCTCTTGCCCAGCAATTACTGACTATGAATAACTAGTTTGCAGGGGGTTCACGGTTAGGGCTCGTTGACAAGCCAATGACACTGTAGGCGATAACCGGTTGGTTAAAGCCCTTTATTGTGAGTTGACCCTTAGGCACGCAGCTCACGGAATCTTTTACTAGGCCGTAAGTGCTCAGAGAAATTAATATTTCTTCGTTGTCAGCCGCGGACTCAAGGCGGCTGGCAAGATTCACTGAGCGCCCCAGCAATGTGTACGTCAGGAGGTGCTCGGTACCAAAGTGGCCAACCTTACACAATCCACTATTAATACCCATGCGCAGAGAGGGTGGGTTCTCAATACCCGCCGCCTGCCAGCGCTTCTTAAGTTTCGCCATTGCGGCTCTCATAGTGAGAGCCATAGACACGCAACTTAAGGCATCATTTTCGATACCACGACTTTCCGGATCACCGAAAAATACCATAATAGAATCACCGATAATCTTGTCTAGGGTGCCACCAAAGCGTAGTGCTATTTCAGTCATTTCGGTAAGATAAACCTGCAAAAACAGCGCTAAATCTTCAGCCTCCAGTTGCTCTGCGAGTTCAGTGAAACCACTCAAATCTGAAAAGAAGATGGTGATGTTTTTTTCTTTTGATTCCTCACTGGTGTATCGGCCATTGCCTATAGCGCGTCGAATCGTTGGTGAAAGATATTTGGCAAGATGAAGTGAACGATGCTCAAGTGTCATCTTGTCGTGGTTGGCAGCGTCTAATTGCTGAGATAATTGAGTATTTTGTTTATAGATAAGCCGGCTGCTGACTAAAACGTAGAGTCCACCCATCAGGGAAATAACCAATGTGCTTGCTTCAGAGAGAGTAATAGTTACTGGCAGGCATAAATAACACAGGCCACAGGTTGCTAAGAAAATCGACAGATAGCCATATCGTTGAGAGGGAGTGTAACCTAAAAGTGCAACCCCATAGGCCAGACAAACCAGGCTGGAGGGGAGTGGCTCGAAACTCATGAAAGCAATAGTACCTGACAAGAGCATAGTGTCAGCAGCGATAAGTACCCGACGGCCTTGGTGTGTTAATGAACCTTTATCTAAAAGGTAATAACTGACACTCAGGTAAACAAACAGCAGACAAACAGTGATAATAATAAAAGGATGGAAGCCAACCAACGGTAATGCACTGAGGACAGTAATAGAGGCAGTAGCACATGCCAGAAGCCTGAGTAGCGTCTGGTTTTTTAACCTTTGTTCTTGGGTATTATCTATGTCCATTCGTATAGTTTAGCATTCACGATATTGTGCTGCCTAATAGATTAAATTGGTGTGATTGCCTAATTGCTTTCGCAAGGCTATTTGTGTACAGTTGCCCGCGCTCAAACCTGCTCCATAAGTGCGTTTACGAGAAGTTTTGAATGATATTTTTGCCCGGTAGCTCGGCTGCTTGGGAGCGATGTATGAATAGGTCGCAACAGTTTACGGTGAGGTGTCCGAGTGGCTTAAGGAGCACGCCTGGAAAGTGTGTAAGCGTTAATAGCGTTTCGAGGGTTCGAATCCCTCTCTCACCGCCATATTTAATCTTCAAAGTCTCTACAGCCCTTGTTAGCTCTCGTTTCTTACGAGGCTGATGAGGAGCAGTAGACATATGAGTAGACATTTTAGATACCCGAAATATACATTCATTAAAGGCAATAGCTTTTACTTTTCTAGGTCAGTACCAACTGATCTTAGATGTTTCTATACAAAACCACGCATTATCCAATCACTAAGAACCAACTCTTTAACTAGAGCTAAAACTGCATCCAAAGTCTTTGCATCTAAACTAGATGATTACTGGCTAGGTTTGAGGCTGAAGACTCTAGATGTTCCTGCCGCTCACCTACTTATCACCGATGGCACAGTTAACGATTCCGAATTGCCTACTATTGAGGAGGCTTTAGAGGTCTATTTCAAAGTCATTGGCATAGGCCGCCAGAAGCTTTTCTTTACAACCGCACAACGTTATGTCGGGTATCTCATTGAGTGCCTTGGTAACAGATCAATAGACCAATACACCTCTAAAGACGCAACGATCTTGCGCGAGTGGTTAATCAAGAAAGGTTTAAGCAATAGCTCATTGCAACGAGTGTTCTCAGGCATCAAAGCTGTGATTAACTTTGTCACTTTAGAGCATGGATTAGAGTGTCAGAATGCTTTTGCTAAGGTTTATCTCCCATCTAATACTGATGCCAAGAAACGTCACGCAGTTACTCCATCCAACATGGCTAAGATTAAAGCTGAATGCCTATCTTTAGATGATGATATTAGGTGGTTAGTAGCGATTATCTTTGATTCAGGTATGCGTTTATCTGAGGCCGCAGGGCTTATGCTCACTGACTTATGTCTTGATGAAGAAACACCTTATATTGATTTAAAACCACACTCTCATAGACGGCTTAAAACAGCTTCTAGCGAACGTAAAATACCGCTAGTTGGTATGTCGTTATGGGCCGCAAAGCGCCTTAAGCAGTACTCTATGGGCTTGTATTGCTTCCCAAGATACACAAGCTCTGAGCGATGTAATTCAAACTCTGCATCAGCCGCAATAAACAAGTGGATTAAGACTGTTGGAGGATCAAACGATGTTATACATGGCTTGCGGCATAGCTTTAGAGATAGGCTAAGAGCCGTTGAAGCGCCTACAGATATGATCGACCAGTTAGGTGGTTGGGCCTTGAAGTCTGTTGGGCAGGGTTATGGTGATGGGTATGATTTGGAGTTGTTGGTTAAATTTATAAGTAAAATGTCTAATCAATCGTTGATTTACTTGAGAAGTGATTTACTAAATCCACATTTAATCAGGACATCACTTAAATAAGATGATCCTCGTTCTGAAGCTCTTTGCTTATGCAGCATCTTAGCTACCTTGATGTGCATTGATGGGAAGTAACCTGAAGGATACTTTAGATAAAGTTCATTTTGATATGTTGTCAAACTGCGGTGCAACTCCATTTCATTAGAGTCAAAAGCTATATCTCGAGCAAGTGAATAACCCGCAACACAGTCTTTTTCTATTTGGTATTCATCGGTCATAAAATAGTCTGTATTAGCCAAAGTAGTTGAGGCCAAAGTAATCGACAAAACAGCACAGTACTTGTTAGCTAACTTCATTTTAATCTCCACAGCCACTATAAACCCTACCAAGACTTTTCCATTCATCCTGATACTTCAAAACCATAATATCAATAATATCGACTGTTACATTCTTGAAGCCTTTAGACGCAAGATATTTACATACATAAGTTGCATATGCTGATCTATCTCTTCCATTATCAATGACGCCGACTCTAAAAATAGTTTTTGCTGTCCATACGGCATCAGTTGCGATAGGTTCTGCAGAGCTACGAAAGTAAGCGGTGATACCCTTTTGTGCCGCTGTTGCTTCAAATGCACTTGCAGAATTAGCCAATAAAATGGCTAGAAAAAACGTTGTAATAGCTCTCATATATTTTCACTGCTCCTCATCAGCCTCGTAAGAAACGAGAGCTAACAAGGGCTGTAGAGACTTTGAAGATAGTATATGGCGGTGAGAGAGAACCTCATCGCCTACTATCGGCTCCATCAGCAGTGTTAGCTA